>Ga0065711_1000219_pt1 | contig 96739 bp, 55 predicted proteins | sample Hoacrofraction12_FD_59098 | JGI IMG/M metagenome (GOLD analysis project Ga0065711, IMG submission 59098) | Hoatzin crop microbial communities from Cojedes, Venezuela - Epithelial fraction 12 v2 (version 2) | ecosystem: Host-associated > Birds > Digestive system > Esophagus > Crop | place...
AAAAAAAAAAAAAAAAAAAAAAAGATGTCACTGATCTCCAAAGGGTTCAGAGGAGATCCAGTCCCTGGAAGTATGGTAGTGCTAGACACCACGTACAAAGTACCTGTGAGGTCTTTATCCAAGAAGATCTATGCATGTAGTTGAAGCACAACTTAGAAAAGATGAACTCGTTCTAGAAGATGGTAGATTATTAGCAGAGTTTGAGTAATGGAAAGACCACTTTATGAGAACTACACAATCTGGATCAATCTAGCCTGTCAAAATGAAGACTAAGAGGGGCTGCAATCCCTTTGCTTCAAGAGTAAACAGTGAGAAGAACAACTGTTGGAACTGAGAGACAATGCTGTGTGAAACAGCGGCTGGACACTCTTGGGCTTAGAACAGGGCTCAGGAGTAACTAGTTCTTAATAGGACAACTGAGGAAGGAATATTCAACCTGCCTGGTGATGCAGCCTCTCACTTGGCAAAAGGACTTCTATTGCTTGTCTGCACTGGTAGGGAAACCTGCTCACAGGCCTTGGTTCCCAAAGCCTATTAAAAAGGAAATATTTAGAGAGTATACAAAACTTTTTAAGAGCACTACAAGATAGTTACTGAATTCCCCAGATAACAATCTGCATCGCAGTCCTGCAGTCAGTGTGGGCAGCCTTAGAAGTAATTTTCTTTTTTTTATTTTTGCAGCTTGCCTGAACATCCCATAAAAAGAGGAATTACTACAGTGAAACAGAAATTGATTATGCAGATAGTACTGTCAAATGCAGCAGGAAAACAAACTAGAAAAAATAGAGCAGAATAAATTGCTTCTGCAATATCACAGTGAGTTACATTAAAAAAAAATCCCAGGAGATTGAAGTGAGAGGAGGACAAGGTGCTTTTAAAAAAGCTTCCACTGCCCTTTGATATCAAAGGACATACTTACATGGCTGCATCTCCTCCCCCAACACGAATATCCCAGGAAACCAGAGGCAAACTGCCCAAGCAAAAAGAAACCTGGAAAGACTGTTTAGATGAAAAACCAATCAATACAACAGCTCAGAAGAAATACTTCTCTTCTTCCTGTTTGAGATTGACGTGGGAGATATTAATATTGTATGTGCTTGTCCAATGGATAAGATAATCGAGCACCATCGAAATGCAAAGCAGCTCCTGCAACTTTCCCTTCTCCCAGAGTAAAATCTGCTTTTCCGTCCGAATTCCCTTTCTCCTGCGATGCCATCTAGAGGCAGCCAGACAGAGAGGAGGGAGGGGAGGGGCAAAGGCAGGAGAAGGCGGCAGGTACCGGGTGAAGCCGGAGCTTCCCCCAGACCCAGCTAATGAAATGAATTAGGCTTTCCAATTGCTGCAGCCATTAGAGGAAGAGCAAGCCTTGGCTCCGACGCCTCGCTGGTACTTGCATAACAAATCGCACTTGAGCAGCGGGTGACTCAGCAGGAGGATTTCCCACGGCACCTTTCTAAGAAAGGCGCTGTCTGTACCACGGGTCTCTGGCTGCTGAAGAAATCCTCACGAATTGCATCCCTCCCCCTGTGATTTAAATCTGCAAACGCATGAAAGAAAAAAATCCTTAAACATCCCAGATTTGACAGGGGGAATTGAAGGACAATGAAAAATCAGGAACCAAGATTTGCAGCGAGCCGCAGGCACCTCCGGGCAAACCAGCACAGTGCCAGAAATTTGGTCAGGGGAAAGGTTAGTCCCCGATTTGCTCCCTCATCCATACATGGTCTCCTTGCTGGGACCTTGGGTACTCACTTGAACTCTGTAATTCAGCTCCTAATAACTTCTTCTCAGAGGGGTTGTAGGTCTTTGTGAAAGATGAAGACTTTGAGACATTCACAAGACAGGCACTTCTGCACGCTCGGTGTTCAGGTTTTCGCCATGAACTTTAGCCATGTTTTGCACAGCAGCAGGGACCGCAGTCACTGGCTCTTAATTCCACAAGGGCTAACACAAGATCAAGCAGTGTTAAAACTTCAGCAATTATTTTGCCATATGCAATACAGAGTACTATTGGAAATGCATCACTTTTTTACCCTACACAGAATTTAATCCATTCCTCTCAGATCACAGCTCACAAATACTGCTAATGTAGATGTTTCTATCTGAGGGCTCAAGGTTTCTTCTCAGAGTTCCCCTGGCCTTTAAAAATTAATCACTGTCAAACTGGAGAAAAAAAAGGGGGGGGGGGAAGAAATAAAGAAAGCACCTTCAAGGGTCTTAAGGAATAAAACAGTTCAGAATATTTTATTTTGACAATCATTGGTTGTAGCTTTTCCCAAAAAAAATTAGAAGGCATTTTTAAACTGTAAGTTTGACTAAACTAGCAATAAATAAGGCCATGTTAACTAATCTTGATGCTCTTATTAAAAGGGCTGAGCAAAAAAGAAGAAAAAGATATGTTATTCAGGTCTGGACACTGCCTGATTTAACAACTTTAAAGGACCTTTAAAGCAGCGCACATTTAAGTGAATTTGCTTTTCCAGCAAAAAGTTAAAGAAAAGATAGCTTTCTCTGGTAAAGGGAAAGGAAAAGAGCAAGAGCTTTGAATGTACTGCTCAAACACAGATTCTTGTGACTGACAGAAGTCTCAATTCTGTATGAAATCTATTGTTTGAGGCTGAGCTTGCAGATAGTTAGCTTAAAGGCAGGAAAGTTTCACCTTGTGTTCAAGGACAAGCATTACCCATACATCAAGAACTGAGGGAACAACAGTCCTGGTACAGCACATCCGGAGTACAGAAGGGATGGCTATCAATTTTAGGAAAATATATTTATCCAGTTTTACAAATATTTTCAGCATTTTTACAAAAACAATGTGTGTTTCATGCTAGTTAATAGTTTTTCACTTTTTCTGGAACACATCAGTTGCCTATAAGAAAGCAGCTCTTCCTAAGGTCTACCCCATAGCTACACCTAGGCAAGACTCCATCACAGAACTACTAGAATGGAGCATTAAAAATGAGATGTAGTTATAAAAACATAATTTTTATAAACAAGACCTTAGCTAGCCTGTTGGGAAGTCTTGGTCTCTGCCAAAGGCACGGCAATCCAATTCCCAAGGGTCTACTTAGGAAAGACTGGTTCGTATTTCAGAAGGTAAATGGAAAGTCTGAGTCATCCCAAATCAGCTCTACTTTTCAAGGATGGTGTCCTAATCAGTATTTTTTACTACAAGTCACCAAAACAGTCTCTATATTCTCTTCTTCCAGGTGAAACTCAAAACAGTTTAATTTATCAGTGCTGAAGAGCACAAACAAATACTATTTCCAAATTTTTTATGACAATCTCCAGAGTCTTTACCTCTCCTAACACAGAATTTCTGCAGTTCATGCAGAAACAACCATCAGGAATCTGAAAAATATATGAAGCAAGAAAGACTATCAACACCCTCTGATTTCTAAACTCTTAAAACAGTTACTGGGTCACTTCCAGCTCCCCACCAAGCACACAGCAGGAACCCTTCAATGCCTCTCCCTTGTCCTTCACCTTTTACTGACCAGGGTGCAACCAGGAGATAGATGTCCACGCACCAGCCCCATCAGCATGCAGCAAGACAAGCCCCGCTGCGGGCTGGGTGCAGCAGCAGTGACCATGCACTGACACAGACCACCAGACCTGGCTTAAAAGTACACACTCCGTCTTCCGGCAGGGCTAATCGTGTCGTATTTCTTTTCTCATACAGGAACCTCTATCTCCTCTTAGTTATTTATCTTAATGTGTTAGTGCAAAAGACACCAAGGAACTCAAATAGACTTCCTAGGCATCAGCTGCTTTGGTACCCCTTACTGGTTTGCAGGATGGTTGTTCCCCTTGCTCTCAGCTGGGCAACATCCATGTCTTATCTTCCCATCAAAATAAACAAACTCCTTTCACTGTCTGTCTAGAATCCAGTTTGAACCAGTGGCACAGGAACAGGCACCAGGACATATCCAAGTGCAGTATAAAGACAAATAATTCTTCTTTCATGAAGAAGCTACTCTGCTGCACAGACCAGACTGTGAGGTCTCTCAGCACAGCCATTCCTGCATGGAAGAAATCATCTCCTCAGCTTGCTACTCCAGGGACAACAAAGGCTAATTCCTATAGTTATGCTCCGAAACTCACAAAAGATTTGGAAAAAGAAAAAGCACAACAGAGGTAATCAATTTACAAAGAAAACAAATAGATGATGCCTTATCCCTAAATAGGATGAGCTCTCCCAGACTCAAAGAGGAAAACAGCGTGTTTCCTACCCACACATGAGTGACTGTGACCTACAGCTGCACACGGGCTAGGCGATTTTATAGCTACTGGGACCTGATCACGTAGCTGCAGTTCATTCAAGTATGGTCTACAAACTAGTGCTGACAGCATCATGGAGCCCTAAATATTTAGTATCACTAGTACATGGTAGCACACAGTTCTCAGAATCAGCCGAGATACTTTTTTAATTTATTCTGTCACAAAAGAAGGAAAGTGAAAATCAGAAATGGCTGTAACAAGAACACACCAGAGCTACTGCTTAAAGCAGATAAAATTGGATCTGATTCTTATCCTTTCTAAAGTGGTCCTCAATCAGATAATTTCAGATTTTAGACTATATATGCCATGGTTTTAAAGTCTGTTCTAGAAACTTTTTCTACAAATATAGAAGAACTGCAGCAAAACACAACACTTAAGTCAATGAAAGAGTGGCAACGGCTGCAAAGCAGTGATTACCTCTTAAGGAGTGCAGAGAGGTTAATTTGCCAAAGAGATTATCAGAGGTAACTCCAGCTGCTAAACCAAGGAAGGGTGGGCTATGTGAGCACTGAGGCTTTCAGGAGGATTCAGAAGAAAAATGTTCTCCAGAGGGAAAAAGCAGAGGTTCAGCTGCAGGGACTGGGAGAAGGTTTGCAGCTGGTTCTCAGCCAGGTGGGCACTGGCAGCAGGGGCAGGCAGCAAGGCCATGCCCGCAGACAAGTACCTCCTCCTGGGTGGAAAAGGATTGGAGAGATGCCTTGACTCTGAGGACACTGTACTTTTTTGTTAATCCTGTATCTACTAGCAAAAGAGAGGGTTGTATTCCTTCACTGGGTGCAGGAGGGACAGCCAAGAAGTGTGAGATAAATCATACCCAACACTAATCTAAATACATTCCTCTAAAGAGATGGCTAGACCAAAAGATGTCCATGCACTAACCTTGATGGAGAGGTTATTTATGCCCAATACGCTGGAAAAAAAGATTCAAGAAGAGATGATCCTTAAAAAAAATATTACTTTTGTTCTGCTGCCAACATCAGAGCATGCTTTGGTTTTTGGCTAAGCCAGGACAGCGGCAAGAAGACAGTTTAAGTAATTCAGCACACAACTTCCTTTTGGAAAGTTACTTTAGAAATCAAAGGTCAAGGTATTGTCCTAAGAAAAAGTTGTTTTGTAACTTGTGCTCCGTTTCTATTCCATGAGCTTTTAGGCATGCAATTTCTCTGGTGGCTTAGGCTATGCTCTGTACATTTCCAAACTTTCTAAACAATTCCTGGAGTAAGTTGGGGACAAAAATCAACATTGGAGGATGTTAGCACTTAGTTTTCAATAACTGCTAGAAATAAAAAGGTGCTTTGCAGGGCACAAGTCTCTCTGCAAGTCTTTGCCTAGGCAATCCCTGACAGCAAAAAGTATTGAATGAAACTTTGCAAAGTGACTATAAAAGAGGACAGGGTATCTCAAGTCACAAGTTTAGGGATTTCTTGCCTGGTATTAGCACTCAATTGTAAGGTTCCTTGGGGAAACCTCAGCATGTTTTGCAAGTATTTCCATTTAATCTTGAAAATGCTTTCCGCTCCCTATAAAATGTTAGGTTAAAAAAAGAAACACTTGCATTTTAGCACTGGATAAAATGGAGCCAGGTGAGAAGAGCCACTTATTTAAGAGCTGCCCTAAAAAAAAGTCTATGCAGTTCTCTCGAAGTATGATGGCTCAGCAACACTGTTCTGGGTGGATATCACTATAAATCTTCTTCACGGCTACTCTTTATATCAGCCTATATCCTAGTACCAAGGAACAACAGCTGATGTAGCTGTACTATTCAATTATTTGGGTTCATAGTGATATATCTGGGTGGTGGCAGTGGCAAAGTCAGTCCTGGTTTGGTCACCTCAGTGTGCAGGGCTTATGTGCCTATGCTTAGGGAATGGGATTCAGCACAAGTACACCAATTCCTGGTCACCAGCTACTCCGGAGGAGCCATGGGGCACACAGGTAAGGTAGGATGCTGAGGAATTTCTTAGATCATTTGTTTGTGTATTTAAAAAACAAAAAACAAAACAACAAAAGCAAAAACCACAAGCACTGAAGAATGAGGTTCAGTGCAATGCCAGCTTCTCCAGCCCAATATCAACCCTGGAACAACAGGCCAGATCCTACATTCATAAGTTCTGTTATTTCTTAAGACTTTCTTAAAACCACAAAAAAAAACAAGACAGGGTGTTTGTATTCCATGGGTGTGAAATTCAAATGCATGTAGCTAGAAGAATTTCAGACTGTAATGCCTTTGCAAACAGCCCCCAAGGCTGATTTGTCACACATTGCTGGTCTAAAAGCAAGTTCTATTCACAAGAGCTATACCTCAGGGATTGTAATAAAAATTTTTAGCCGTCTCCAATTCAGTGCACTTTTAATCCCACAGGAATGGCTGTCATTTCAGCAGCTTGTAACGGATGAGAGGAGAGACTATGCCCCATCCTTACACAGGAGGAAAAAACCCACCAAAACCCAGGACTGTAATTCACTCAAGATGTTTTATACTTTAACATTCTACTTCACTGCTCTTCATTATCATTGTGAAGAAGGTTTTAAACATTTCCCTCGAACACCTTCTTCTAATAGTCATTGTCTTGGTCACAAAATACCTTTTCTTGTGGTAGCAACAGAGCAAACTGTTTCACATCCAGCCCTCAAAGCTCCCAAGCCATCCTGGGCTTTCAGTCATAAGGAAAGGCAGTGTGTCCTTGAGCAGGAGAAATAAGCAGCATGCAAATAAACAAAGCAGATGCAATATAGCTCCTATTCTAGGTAAAAGGTAGCAGCTGGTCATACACACAGGGGGTTCTTTTTCATTTGGGGTCTGCCTGAAACATTTCAAGACATAATTGATGCTTCTCCATTAGCATTCTAGTTCTGAGAAGCATGTTGCAGAAGCAAATCTCCCACCCATCCTTCCTTGCCACACTTTGGTCTGTATCACAGAGCAGTCTCCAAGTGCAAGAACTGGTTTCCTTCCATACGACACCACTCCATGGGAAACTCCCATTAGCAAATGGCTGAAACCCCATCTACGTATAATCATCTGGAGATCAATGGAGATTATTCCCTCAAGAAATCTATTCAAATTCCATTCAATATTATTCTTAAAGTCTTGGGATAAAAAATATGCACTTGTATCACAAGTGTGTATCAGGATCCTGTGAACACAAGTCTAGCAGGTTCAGAGCTCATGCCAGTAACTTTAAAAAATTTCTTTCCACGTCTATCTGGTAGCTGTACATTGGCATTGGTTTTACTAAGTAGCAGCTTTATAAATGAAAGAATGAGAGCTAATGCCTTAACTAGAGGCAACAGGATAAAACCCCTTAAAATTACTGTTTATTATCAGCAGTCTCCACTATCTGAACAAATTGCCTGTTGAAAGAGTCACATATACACACAGTTTTATCACTTACTAATATTGCATTCTGAGGTTGTAGCGTTCTTCCCCTTATTAATGGGATATAATGGAGCTTTAGGGCATGTCCTGCTGTTCAAACAAAAGAATTAGCAGCTTGCATTAAGCTCCCATTACGAGCAGCCTAGTCTTTCTCTGCAGGACATCTCTCAATGAGGCTATATCTAGACTGAGCCCAAGAACCTCCCTGTGGCATAAATGATCTTAAACCTGCTGACTCCAGAGAAAGCTGGGGACAATCATTGTCCCAAGGTGTCTCGTCTTTGCCACTTTATCCAAATATGACTTCACTTGTCTTATGGGTGCGATCATGTTGAAAGATCCCTGGCTGGATTCACCCTGCAAAGCCTTCCACAGACAAACCTGGCTATTCTCTGTCTGAGCAAAATAACGGATCAGCAACAAATTGGCCGACAGAATAGGGAGGGATGTGGAGGAAGAGGATGCAGCACAGCACTGGTTCTCAGCGAAGGACACAATATCTTCCACTGCAAGGGCAGAAGCAGCCCAGCTCCCTGGGGCAGGCAACTGCAGGATCCATGCACCACCACCAACCCCTAGCTCTCAACCGTTTCACAGGGACTCGGCATCTACGTCAAAACACTCAAGATACCACCAATCCAAAGTTCAAAAGGAATAAAACACTATTGTATTTGCCTATGCAATGGTATTCTCTTGGTTTGCTTGACTCAGGAAAGGACATTAACATTATCTCTGAAACATTCAGAAAAAATTAGTGGAGTAGAAAAAGCTCAAGTAACCACCCTCAGCTGAGCTATGAAAATCACAATTCAGCTCAGTATAAGGGCAGCATATATAATAAAAAGCAGGCTTTTTCCTGTGATACAATTCAGATAACCTTAATGGATTTTCCCCCCTTCTTACTTCTAAACAGCTGCAGCAAAGTAACTTCCAGTTACCATATCTTCAATTAAACACACTGTGGGGCTTTTAGGGGATCCAGCATGAAAATCTTGCCTGGAAAAAAAAAAAATTACAAGCTGCTAAGAGTTAGTGGTAAGTTAATTAAGTGAAGATTGTCAGATTGCCACAAACTGGCATGGGATTCCTAGATCCTCTTCTCTAGATAAAGTGCTCTAACTGATGATGAAGGTAACACAAAGGAGAAAGAATCAAAAGCTGGTGCACCTGGACAGCTCATGTCATACCAGGAGCTCTGTCAAACGAGCCAGTGCTCTTGATCTCCCATTACATTTAGTAAAGGCAAAGTTATGCCCTGAACAAAAAGTATATGATGTCAGAGAAAGCAAAATGGAAGAATTTTGTGCAATGAAAAATGAATTCCTGACCAATTCCTGCCCCCACTGTATCAGAAAAGTGTCAGTGCTCCAGCAGACAGAAATTTCTTTAATGACCAGTCTCTACAAGGTTCTCTTTCTATAAACCAGTTCAGCTGGGCTAGTCCAAAGAAATTGGCTGAATGCATTACAGCGGACTGCACTTAGTGATCACACCCTTTCAAGTTGTAACAGTCTTCTGAAGGCAGAATTTTATGAAGAAATAAAGCAGCAGAGTGCTCATGAAACCTGCACGTAAAGAAACCATCCTGCTTAAGACTGGACTATTCCCAGTCAGTTATAACCCCCAGTTATAACATCCGTTATAACCCCCAAGAAGTCAAATATTAATAACCCAAGCTCTGCTATCTCTCAGGTTCTCAGTTTTCACTTTTTCTTCCCTCCTCCCACTCAATCAATTAAAAAGTATACCCTTCATTTAATTCAGTTTTGGCTTCCTTGCTACATTTGTGAGTTTGCAAGGCAGGTGCTCCCTGTACGTCCTGCAGAGACAAGTCCCCTCCACCATGGGCACGAGGCGTAAAAACGGGCTCCAGCACCTCCTCCACTTCCCAGAGCTACCTGCAGGTAGTCCACGGAGCAAGAAGGGTTCCTCCTTAACATTTGCTACACACAGATGTTATGTAGGCTGCCTGATATCTCTGAGCAAACCCACCACTTTAGAGGATATTTTGGGACAGGTTTTATGCCGATGAAAACCAGTCCCCAGGGCAGTGGTTCACCTCCCCATTCCCCTTGAAAGTGCTGAGATTTCTTGAATGCCGTGCAGTTGCTCAGCAAAAGCATTTGGCTTTAATGAAAAACTAAGGGAAAATAAGGTATAAAACTGTCAAACAAACAAACTAGCTATCTAAGAGATCTAGCCAAAAGGAACAAGCCTATTAAAGGAATCATTTTCTGCACCAATATGTCACTGCACTATACTCTGTGCATAATTATTACTTAAATCCAGCCATCCCATGCATTATTAACAGGACCAGCCAACCTCAAGTCCCCATACAGCCTTAAAGCGGATATATTCAATATTCCCAACAGGAAATGGGCAGCCATCCATTATCAGCAATAGGCTACAGTTAGGTCCATGCCTCTTTCAAGCAGGTTTTGTTCTGGTGTGATCAACAAGGCTGCTCTCCCCCATCCTCCAAACTGCCTTTACTGTCAAATCTGAGCAGCATTTCCTCATTTCTCCATGAAGAATGAAAGATTACCCTTTATTGGGAGCAACAACATATTGTTTAGATGCAAAAACACTCTGGGAAGAGCGACTAACCTAAGTGAATTGACAACAGCAAAATAAGAGGTAGTGAGGAGTCAGGATCAGGGATGTATGGGGAGGGAGAAGAACAATACTCTTATTGTTGCTGAGGGCAATGAAGACTTTTGTATGCTGTTCATGCATCTGCTATGGCTACAAAGTTGTTATTAAATACAGGCATATGCTAATCTATCAGTCTATAATTCAGCATTACTCAGATCTGGACAGACACAATTCCTGTCCCTCCTAGATTTGCTCTATACTCCTCTAGTCAGTGTTTTTCCCTGACCATGGCAGGGGGGCTGTAACTGGACAATCTATAAGATTCCTTCCAACCCAAACCATTCTATGATTTCTCACTGCTTGTGCTCAGTTGTGAAGTAGTGGTTTTGTACAAGGCCACACCACTAGCAAAATACATAAATGAAATGCCATTTTTCCACAAGTGGGATGGTTCTCTCTCATGCACGGGCATGGGTCAAAGCTAACATGCTCCAACTGTGGGGAAAGGAGTTTCTTTCTCTAAAAGGGATCTGAATCCAAACTTACGCACCAGGAACCACACAGGTTTTACATAAATACAGGAGAGTATATAGTGCAAATTCTAGTACTTCCTGCATATTCCTGTGCCCTGGCCTCTTTACAAATTCCCTATATTGTGAAGTGACTTTGTCGCATCCCATGCGAGGTGTAATTATGGAACAATTCAGAATAGGGGGCCTGGAACTTTAAATGCTTCAGCAGCAAGCCAAGGAAATGCCCACAAATTATATGTTAGGAGGGTGTTCGCTATGAAAATGTTTGGCTGGAGATTTAGTGAATATGCCTTACTAAAAAAAGTGAGGGAAGGGGGAAAGCCTAAATAATAACGCCGTGATATTTACAAAGGCATTCTTTTCACTATAGAGTAGAAACCTCAGAGACAACAAGAATCACAGAAGACATGCCTGTGCTGGAAAGTTTACAACCTCACTCGACTGACTGCTGTCAGAGGAGCAGTACAGTATGTTAGATGTGCACTACAGTTTTTGTCTAACAGATACAACGCACCTGAAAGACAGATATCAAGCCAGCTGGTTGTGAAGGTAGCCCCTCGGGCTCCTGTTTGTTGCTGGGAAGCCTATCAGTAAATATGAGCCTGAAAGGTTTCCTACTCGCAGGGGGAGGCACAGCAAGCAGGTCAGTAGGTTCTCTGAGAGGTGTTCTGTAACACATGGTTTGTTGGAGGAGTGACACACTTAACATAACAGTCATCAATACCTGCATGTGTACTTAAAATAAAAGTTAACTAGTTCCAGCTTCAGTTCTTCCCTTCTTTTGATAATGCCTCTTTTAATTTTTTTTAAAATCAGTCTGTAAAGGACTGGCAAAAACGCAGCCCCAAAAATCAGGCTGTTTGAGAACATGAAGCAATTCCTCCAGCGGCACCCTCCACAAAACAGCTACCTTGAACTCCTACTACCACATTCTTAATTTACAGCCTTAAACATAGTCTTCTGAATTCCCAGTCTGCTGAATTCCTCTCCTGCAGCATGACAAATGCCCCACAGCAATATTAAGGGGGGAGGGTTCAAAACAGCCTGTTTTCTGTATCAACAATCTGAAGATGCTATTAGTAGATTACCTGGACAATATATTATTGCTGAAGCAAGGTGTGTTAGAAAATACTGAGTCATCCTACTGAATTAATGAAAATAGTCTGAAATTACAAATTTTCTAACTAAACTTCAACATAGCTTGGGTTTGCCATCAGTTGCTGTAATCTTCCATGTCCACAGTCCACACTACTCATGTTTTCACCTTGTTCCTTGCATGAACAAGGGGTAAAACCTGAAGGCTGGATAGAAGCCAAGGAATGGGAAAATAAAACAGCAAGTATCACAGTAATATTAAAAGCCATGCTTTCCTCACTCAAGACAACTCCTGTTCAAAGATTTGGTTTTTGGGGTGTCTTGATTCAAATTGTCACTGATGGCAGGGGCTTAACTTGCAGAAGGTTTAGAAGGTTGCTTGCTAGGGTGTATAGCAAAATGGGCAAAATCAAACATCTCAAGGCCACAGCTACTTGTACAACTGAAATGAGCCAGTTTGCAAGCATACTGAGGCTTACTGCAGTGATCTTAAATCATGAGAGTTTTTTTTACTTTTCAAAGTGTATTTTTAAACCCGAGAGCATTAGACAAAAGAAGAAAAAAAAAGGCTATTTTGATTCTGCTTTTACTTCTGTGAATTGTTAGACATTGTGGGAGGGTAGAGAGATAAGATAAGCCAGTCTCCAAGCCTCCTCTTTCTTATGTTTATATCCAGCCAGATCTGCTGCTTATTACTCTGGCATTTAACTCTATCTCGAGCCAGTAGGAAGAAAAAATGAGGGAAGACATAGTCTGGCTGACCATCAAACTCCTCCCTGAGAGGGATGTGGTACAGACAATGTGAAGGGTAGTTTGAGGGGGCACTGCAAGCTGAGCTAATCTAAGACAGCAAAACCTTTGGAGACTGAGGAGCAGGGCTGGTTATCACAAGAGAGCAGCCTGTCTGCCTTTGTTTCTTTGTCTCCCTTCAGTTTAGCTCCTATTTTAGAGCTCAGAGCCCTTGTCAATACTCAAAGGATGGTGCACGTTTTTGTTTTGATGATTATGATGATCCTGCTTTCTCAACATGACAAAAAGGAATTGGATCTCTGCATCTCTCTAGGTTGTCTTGTCTTTTGGTCCAGAAGAAACCACTCTTTCGGAATGCTTCTCTGCATTTTGCTCTCCAAACAGTCTCTTGGTTAAATCTCAGAAATTTTGGGAGAGTTCAAAAAGCTTTGGCACAAAGGCAGAGGCTGTTCTGGGAGCTGCTTTGTCCTGAAATGCATCAGCCTCTTCTAGCACAGCTCAGTCCTTGCACAGCGCATTACAGTCCATCTCTTCCCACCCCCCCATCCCTACTCAAACAGGAGAAGAGATGACCTCAGTAACAGAAAAGCACTGTGGTGTCTGACCTGAAGCTATACTTTGACATTTCAGCCACGATGTAAAAAGGGCAACAAGCCACAGGAAAGACTCTGGGCTGTGTGCAAGAGGCAGGAAAGACTGACCAGGTACTTTGGAGAGTCCCAGTCAGGAATTCAGTTTCTAAGAGAGACATTTATGATAAAGATCCTAATCATTTGTCATGAGCACTGCAGAAATACAAAAAAAATAAGCTCAATGGACAGAATGTGAGTGCAGAGTGTGGAAATCGGGCAGATAATTTAATAACTATTAACCTTGGTCGGCCTATGATTACTGTACGCTAGCTCTGCGATGCGCTACCTGCTCCTCACAACATTTGAGGATGGATACAAATGAAGGAACAGGTTAGGGCTACCCTTTGGCTCAGGGGCAAAGAATGGATTTTTAACACGCACCTTCACTCTCAAAGCATTCATGACATCCCCAGAAGCAGCAGCTTGCTGCAAACATACTCTCAAGCTCCAGATCTGATCCAGAGCCAGTCTGAAGCCATACTCCAGACCCCATTCCTGTTTTCTCAAACAGGCAGAATCATGAAGCCATCCTTTTTGGGCACTGACAACAGCTATATCTCTAGTACACCTGCTAGAATTTGCCACCATTTCTTCTTTCCATGCTTTAGATTTAATTTCTCCCACAGTTCTTTGGCTTCTGCATGAATCAAATACCTGCTGGCAATCCTGTGTTAAATCGCATCCCTTTCAGAAAAAGGCATGGTGGACCTCATGTCTTGAAAAAGGGAGTTCTGGTAGTCCAGGGTCATTGCAACCAATTACACCAACCAATGCTTCACTGATCCTCCTGCCTTTGACACTGAAATAGTGACTGGTTTCATCCACCTACACAATCTGTCTATTCCACTTGGTTTTTCAGAGACAAGAGTGCATAGACCATCCCTGAACTATTGAAAAAAAAAAAAAAAAAGTCTTGCTCGTGCAATGCACACTGAGCTGATCTAAGCTATTGTTGTGGGTTTCCACCTAATCCAAATCACTGAGGCACAGTCTTGGAAATAGTAAATGATGCTGACAGAATTAAGAAAAATGCTGTCCAGGCAAAACATTGGCTCAGCTTAACATTTCTAATTTCTTTCTTCATCTTAAAGGGAGCAGTGGGAAAGAGGAGGTTCTCGCTTCCCACACCCCCTCCAATTATAATAATTTTCACACCGCACCTGGAAAAGTCTCAGACTGTGCCATTAGAAAAATCAAGCAAGGATGAATACAACAGTTCCTGAAGTAGTTATCTTGGGTGAAGGTTAGTATTGTAGCAGCAGACAATAAAGCAACAGAGAAGGTAGCATTCTAACCAGTGTTCAAGCACATGCTTTCTCATTAAATAACTGTCCAGAAACCACAATTGCCAACTGAAAAAAAGCTCAGGACAACTGTCCACTCGTATGAAAACACATGGTAAATCCTGGCTATATCACCGTAGGAGAAAGCATTAAGTCAATCGTGCCAGGACATGCAGGCTGGAACCAGGGGCTCTGAGGACTTCAGGCTACAGGTTTTGATTCCTACATCTGCTTCTGGAGCATGCTCCTACCCTTCTCCTGTGCCCACTCTTCTCATAACAGTGGAGAAGATGACCCATATCAGCAAGCCAAGAAACTCATGGCTCTTGCACACTGCAAACAGCCTTCCATGATCAGGGAGAGAGAACATTTAAGTCTGAGGCATATTAAGAAGAGGAAATAGAATCAGCAGCAGGCAACACCTTCAAGGCTCTGACTGAGCTTTCTGCCCTTCTCAAGGAACCTCTTTAGATTTCTATTGACCAGCAATCACCCATCTGCCTTGCTTGTACTTACTCTGGATCAAACAGCTTGTCACAGACTTCTGCTTGGAGGACAGCTTGAGGTGGAAGCTCTTAGCATCTCCTAGATCTGCTGAGCAGGGCTGGTTGCGGGCTAGTTCTACTACGCACTTCCAAGTGCAAGGCGCTACATAGTCACATGCCCTACCTATCCTAGCATTAAAGTCTGTTCATTATCCATGCAGAAACATCCCTGCAATTCCCAACCTAAATATATTTCCAGTTATATATTAACACTGTCCCTCAGCAAAACCATTTTTTTCCTCCTCAGTGTTTTCCCCACCAAATGCAATCACCAGCTCTTTTACTGTTTTGCTTTTGACAGTCTCTCTACCTCCCAGCCTGTTTCATCCTTCTCTGTCCCACTCCCATTTGAGCAATTGGCAGGAGGTAAAGGAGGCTGTTGAGGTTTCTTTGCACACAACATCCCAGAGCACGGCTGAGGATTGTCTCTTACCTTCGGCTGACTCGGTTCAGCTACAGAGCTCCCAGCTGCAAGTGGACACGGCCAGGCTGGAGATCAGAGGACAAATCCTGCCAGCAAAGCTGCAGCACATTGCGCAGATCTTAGTAAAACATTCCCACCAACCACATTAAAAATACAGAGGAAAGACAGAGCAGTAAAACTACCTTCTATGCAGGAAAGCAAGCTGCCTCCAAGGGCTTTAGTACTCCCAGCCCTGCAAATGTGATTGAGAACAGCTGAGGAGGCACAGCCAGGGGCATGAGCAACCCCACACTCCACTCTAAAAGGGACATGATTCTACTTTTCTTTTCTTACAAGAGCCCCTGGCCTTTCAATGAATATTTTTCAATGAAATCAAGCACTTGCAGAAGTTTGAATTTGCAGATCTGCTGGATTGTAGTAGTTAGAAAGGCCTGAAAGCACAGTAAGGATGGTACAGGTTGCAGTCAGTTTTCTAGATTGCACTGAGCAGGGTTAATACAGGGCAAAGGAGAAAGGTCAACATGTAAGGATTTACAAACAGGAAAGCATGCAAACCTGTTTAGCAGCTGCATTGATTCTTGACACCAACTTGCCTACGTGCAACATCAGGAAGTCAGAAATCCATGCTTGCTGTCACTGCAGACAGATGAATGCGGGGTTCCTAGTTCTTGTAGAAAAAAATTTAAGTAATTCTAAGTGTGTTTTAAAAGCAGAACAGGGAATTCAAAGGTGAGAAATAAGGAAAGTCTACGAGAGCTTGAAATTCAACACCTTAACCTTGGCTATTTTCAAAAAGTTTGGCTACTGCACCCATGGCACTCACACCAGACCATGCACACTTTTACCAGAAAAGCTGCATTTTAGTCCCTCTTCTGTTCTTGTCTTTTAAACTTCAAGTCAAATTTCTAGCTATTCATCACTAACCACAGGCTCAGCCCCCAGCCTCACCTGAAATACAGGCCGTCGTTATAGCATTAGCACAGTGCCCCAGGTGCCAGCTATTTAACCAGGGGGCACCCAGAACACTCCATCCTCTGGCTAGCACAAATTCCCCACACTACAATCAACATTAAAATTAACCTACTGATTATTTCTGTTCCTGAACTGAATCACATGCCATATTTTCTAAAGAGATTTCAACATTTTTATTTTGAAAAGTACTTACAGAAAGGTAGTTCTTTTCCCCTCCCACAGTTTGCCAGATCAGCTCCTAACATTATAGGTGTCTCACACAACTGTTCCCCTGTACCAAGATTTTTAATTCAGCTGTCCTTCTGCCTCTCTATTTCTTCTGTAATACAAGAAATTTTGGCTGATTTTTCCTCCACAATACAGAAGTAGTGTTGTGAAGGAACTCTGCAGTGGAGTTGTTCTGGATTTTACACCACTGTGAATCAGGATCTGCCCCATTAACGCTGGGGAGAAAATACCACCCATTATCATTAAAATGAGGCAGAGTAGAGCGAACAGAGGAGGGTATACTATGGCTTAATAAAGCATTTTAACAAGATCTCCTTATCTGTAAGGCCAGAAAGAGAAAAAACTTGTACATAGGCTGAATTTGCAAATAAACCTTTCTCATTGATGTACAGTTACTGGACTTTGTTTTGTTAATTGATAAATTAGCTTCCTATTGGGATTTTGTGAGTGATTTAGGGGTAAAATAAATGTCAGCAGCAATTACTTAGGAGTTGGTAATGTTCAGTTGACACAAAGGAAAGAAGTGCTACCTGAAAAAAAAATGACAGTCATCATCACAGATTATACACCCTCATAAAGAAATCGGAGGATAGTCTATGGACCTGGTCCAAATTAGCATCCATGCCAACACATGGTGAAGTTGTATGTGGTGCACAGGCCGTTCTGCTCACTCTAGCTCGCTGGAAACTCACTCTCATAGCATTTTGATTTTATGCTCCACATCTCAACATAAAAGGGGAGAAGTTTTCAGGTGCTGGGATAATGCTCAGGCTTTTATCACACTGGCAGCATCAGGAAGGAAAGTAGTTTCAGATTCAGTGGGAGAGAAGTGAACAGTGGTTTTAAACAGAAAACAACTGTGCTCTTGATGCCATGGCTTCAGCATTGCCCCATGCAGTGCGGTGCCCTGGGAGTGCTCTGCCGTCAGGGCTGGAACTGATTCCAGACGTTGCACTGCTGACATACCCACACCCGGGTGAGAATGGGAATGCTTGTTCTTTCAGACTCAATAGTCTCAGATTCAAGACATAATCCTATTTTTCTACAATTTTGCCCCCGTGTGGCCTACATGAACAGTCCCACAGATGTGTTATGATGCAGACCCAACCACTGTGACTGGTTCCCCGCTGGCGCTGCTCGGTGCTGTCAGTGCTCCCATCAACACAGGTTTGCATGGACCTGGGCCAAGCAGAAAACTCCCAGCCCTGGACCTACGAACTCGAGGAACAATTTTGCCCCATCCTCACTAGTGGATGTCAAAGCATCCTTCTGAGTCCGTTGGGAGGGATAACAGCCTGAGGAAGGCTGGCTTCCAGACCTGCTCAGAGGTTACTTTCCAAAATGCAGCTTCTGCTGATTCATCCCCTACCGACACTGCTGACTTCCTGTAAACATCTGACCCAGGAACATAAATTACCATTAAAGCTGACAAGGATATACCCTCCGTGACAATAACTCACACAGCTGCTGTTTCCTAGCACAAAAGAACATCCCTTTTGTTTTGGCACAGTGAGTACGTCACTTGGGATTACTAATGCAAGCATCTCTCACTGACATTAGTGAGGGTGGCGTGCTCTTGACATAGGAGGACAGCCATACTCACACCATGGGGCTCAGACATAGCGCAGTGACCATCATTCTCTGGGGGAAGAGGGATTTGTTGCAAAGGACTCATTTCTTAATGTCTTCATTCTCATCACACACCTCTAAATGTTATTAGTCATCCTTCATGATACACGAGATATCCTAGAAAACGGCTACTACTGCTAGGCAGGATGGAAATTACAATGGCTATCAAATCAGTTCCAAGGCTTCAGGGCAGGAGCTGATCACCAGGTGGAAGCAGGAAGGAATCTCTCCTCAGAGATAGCGTTGCTGCAGAAAGATACAGATTGAAGTGATCATGGAGCTGGGAAGGCAGGGAGGGAAACTGGTTTTCAAACACGCCGTGGGACCATGGCTAAAAAGGAGCAGTTGCACTGAATAGTTACAGGACCCCCTTTGAAGGCAAGCAAAGTGCAGTGTCTTCACCCTTCCTAGAGTAAATTTCCACAATGCTCCACCTATCATAAAGCAATCACATAATTCAAGGTTAATGCTTCAAGACACTCTTAAAGGTACAAACTTGTTATAATGTGCACTACGTTAATTACAGTTAAATTATTCCCAGCATTTTTACTTTGGCTCTGAGACATCTGTTTGCATCTGCAAAGAGCCTCTCTTATCCCACAGCAAGTTGCATAATGTTTTCATTAGGAACATCTAGCAAATGACAAGACAATATTCCAGTAATGTTTCTTCCACTAACAGATGTGATCTTGTTGAAACCTCTCCCTTTGGTTCCCTTTACCTTCTTGCTCCCCTGGAACGAGAAGATATAGAAATAGGAGCATAAAACATTACAATAAAGGGGAAGTTAAGCAACCTCATTACAAACAACCTAGAGCAGCAAACAGCTTGAGGTTTGGAGGAAAGGAGCTTGCATGTTGTTTACACTTGTAGAGGTAATGACTAACAATTTGCCTCAGCCCGAAAACTTTATTTTAAATGAGGTAAATTTAAATTATTTAAATTTAAGTTTGAAAATCCAGCCCAAGTTGGATGGGGCATCGAGGAACCTGGTTTAGTGGAAGATGTCCCTGCCCATGGCAGGGGAGTTGGAAGTAGATGATCTTTAAGGTCCCTTCAACCCAAACCATTCTATGATTCCGTGATTGTAAATGTAGCTGTGACTTTTAAGTGAGATGACTGGCTGCTTCATGAAGCTGTTCGCTGTGTAGACTCAATCACATCTTGACAAGTACATTTCTTCTCTCAGTCCGATTTCTAGGTTGAGGATGGGATCTCACAAGTTTCTGTCTCAATCCAGTCTTCAGGGGAACTGTTTAAGCCTTTGGTACCTCATCAGGATCCGCACCCAGACACGTCACTCTGTTGCTGCTGAATGCAATGAGAGTGCTGCCCAGTGACCAGAAAACTCTTATAAATCCAAAGTATTTCAGGGTAAAAGAGATCAAACAACAAACATACAGAATACTAACACACTTTGTTCACTGGATACCAATTTTTCAGTAGGAGTCCTGACACAATCAAGCTCCTCACGGTCCCTTTGAAGCTTCTAAAGTCTGGTACAGCCCATGTTTCCCTGCACAGACCATTTCTGTAGCTTTCTTGTTTTGGGAGAATCTCCTTAAAACCTTCTTAGTTTTTTTTTATAATGCTGCCACCCTGGGAGTTGTCATCCTACTTTGTGACCCAGCTATCACTTGAGCCTGACTTCCAGCAACCTCCTCTGAAGTTTCTGTGATGGCCCAGCATCCTGGGTCAGGTTTAGAGCCAGATGTCTAGCTCACAAGTAGGGAAATGTGAGCATGGTGGAAGACACTGGCTCAACCTGTACCTTGCCCCTAAGGGCAGCATGATTGTCCTGATCACTGTCTTGCCTGAATATGCCTCACCCAAAGTATTCATTCTCCAGGAGTATCTCAGAGAGCCTGGTGAGCTCAGCCATGCTCTCATGTCCTCTTGTTCTGTTCCCATTCTGCCCAACCCCGACGGTTTTTTATAAAAATACTGCGCGTAGCAAAGGCACTTCAGGGTAAATGCAAGAGTGGCTGAAAGGTAGGGTATGAAGGTGAACTCAAGCTTGTATCTACTTGTGCATCACGGAGATGTAACTGGACTAAACCCCAGATGAATGGAGAGTGTACAAGTGCAAATGCCTGAGTGCTGGAGCTGGGGTAGGCAGTGTTGGCATAAGCACACACAAGTGCTGCTGTCAACAGCAGTAGGAAAATATTTCTTCCAACCAAGTCACTTTCTTAGATTGTTTATAGCCTATTATCTATTAGTACTAGAGTTATTGGAATAAATCTTGCTGCCTGTTTTCAACAGAATCCTATTTTGTGTCTGGATCCTTCCTTTTTCTCTCTTCCCCCCTCCCTTATTAAGCAAAGGCAATCCTTCTACACAAGAAACTCTGATGATGGATGCAGTAAAGAGTAACTTTATGTCACCAATCAAACACTTGTAGCATTCCTAAAATTACAGCATAGCAGTTCTGTAGCTGTAAGAAATCCTTTTTTATTCTTCTCACTTAGCCTGGAGTGTATCAGGACTTCATTTTCTAAAATCAATAAGTGAGAAGAAAGTCAGATTTAGTGCCTGAAAGCAGCAATAAAGTGCGAGTCCCTTTTACTCTGCTCTTCCTAAGTCTCAGTATTGTCCTTCAGGGATGACTCCTAAAGAATTTACCACTCCATGCGCATTTTCCGATCGGAGTCTGAGCAAAGTTTCTTGGGTGAGTTGATGGTCCTGGTGAAGCCACTAATGATCCACAGGTTGCTGGACTGAGACTGAAGTGAGCTTTTGTACTACAAATATTTACTCCAGCTCCTGCAAAGGTTGTCTGCCCCAGAATATCCCAAAAGTATCTTTTAGTGTACATGAAGTTGGGTTGAAAAATTGTGAAACTGTCACAACAGTAAACAGTTCAATTTAATGCTTTCCTCGCTTTTTAGCCTTTAGAACTCTGTTTTAAAAACTTCTCTCCTCAATCTTGAAGGCTACAAAAGAAACAAAGCTTAAATTCTCCCTTAGTCAAGTGGGAAATTATAGCAAAATTACTCTTGCAGTGGATGGCAGTACTATACTCTCACACACCATCAATAGCCATCTAGTAAACAACTCAGATCTCCAACGAAAATTCTCCTTCCTTGCTTATGTTTATGTCTGGAAATTCCTTAAGCAAATAAAAATCAGTGTGGGTTACCCACCCTGCATGTGCTGATCTGTTCTGCGGATGTGTTCTTGCTGCAGACCTCTTTCAGAAGATGTTATGACTCCTCACTCCTTGATCGCTCAATTGGAGCAACCTACTCCGTGTCTTCCTTTATAGTCCAGATTCCTCCAGCATCATGGCTCATACAATGTATTATAAATGCATTTCTACAGGACACGCTGCAAAATTCCTAACTGCTTTGCATTGTTCAAAAAATAGCCAGAAAACAACAGATTTATGCAAGGCTTTGTATGAAGTTACTTGAACCGTATTTGCTTTATGGTTCAAAGACACCAACCAAATGACAAAACTCTTGAAATAAGACTTGAAACAGATATGACAAACAAAAAATACAATTATTGTAGTTTCAAATTGGACAACTAAGGCACAGCAGGGTTGAAAGTCATTGTTATACTGAAAATCTGCAACATACAAGGTTTGAATCTAACATTGCTGTTTAGACATTACTTGGATTCTCTTTTATCTTTTTGGCTGATTGTGTACTCTTAGAGTGGTCTATACTCTGTTTCTGAATCTACACTCATTGCCTGTCTTGATTTTCTTTCCCTTTTCTTGTAACCTAGGCATCTGATTGATTAACCATTTTTTTTTTTCGTGAACGTTGCCAAAATTTCTATTCGCCTATAATTGTGTTCTTGTGGTTTTGGATCATTAAGCATGTAAATTAAATTTGGTTGCAAATTGAATATATAATTGTGCATATGCAGGGTCTTGAAGAATAGTGAGGACTTTAATGAGAGAAGATATTCCCACATCTGTAATTCTGACCTACTCAGTCTTTCAGAAAGGAATTACTCAACAGATTTGAAATTGCATCATTGCAAATAATTTTGGCAGCTTTTATAGTAAATTATTTTTCTCTCAATGAAGTTATCCTGAAAAAGAAGGGCAACTCTTTCATCTCCTGTTGGTGGCTGGGAACATGTCTACTGCTAGACTAAGATCCCTTTGACTTAATTTTTTTTATTTAACCTTAGAGATCTGGACTAAATAGATAATATACCTTGCTTCTCACTGGAAAAGAATGCAAGTGTTTGGAGCCTAAATTCCAGGTAAGTATTGGGCTTTGCCACTCCTGGTGCTGGATAGAGGCACCCCTGCCACTGCAATACCTCAGTGTGGTGGCTTCATAGATGTCGTTTTTCCCTGAGAATCACTAGAAAAATCAGGACAGGTCAGACAATCCAGTTAACCTTTTCCTCTCTGATATAGGATATTGTTTTTGACAGGATTTAAACCTATGTCTATTCATGGAAGGTGGGAAAGTCACAAAAATTCAGAAGGTCTTTTCTTTTCCTCAAACACAAAGGAAAAAATACCATCGAGTTCTGAGGATTTTTCTCCCAGAATGAATTGGCTTTAATTTTGGATCATTCTCGATGCAACAACATAGGGCTTAGCCCAGGATGTTTCCTGGTCAGACCAGATTTACATATGCTGCTCGTTTCTAACACCATACTTCACACATGGTTCCCTAAATATCAGCTGAACTCTCCGAGTATGGAAGTAAATGGGAAAACGCGATCATAGTCAGCTTCTTAGGGATTAGTGGTCAATAAGGGCTTACTGGCACTTCTGGCAAGGAAAGAGGTTTTATCCTTCTAACCTTCTGGATGCAATGTATCACTTGTCTTCTACATGTTTTGCATTGCTATTAGGCCATTTTAAACACTGAAGAGTAAGTTTAATAAAGCAGCAGTTACTTAGGAAGATCAGCTTATTCCATTGTCAAAGCCATAATCACTGTTACAAGACTTCTGATAAACAAACAAGTCCATCAAGTCTCGGCCAAATTCCAGCCACGTTAATCTTTCATGAGCTGCATAAATAACTTGAAACAATTAGTTTACAGCATGGCTCTTGCTATTTCTCCTTCTCAAGGGCTATTTGTGATCTGATGTTGATTGTTTCATATATATTTACTATTCAATTTTATTCATTGCATCTACCTAAATATTTTCTTTGTATGTGGTTTATGGTTGACATACAAGCAGGTAACCATGTGGGTTTGAAATCCATGAGACTCTGATGTGCTGCTTTGTAGCAACTAGACAGAACTGCCCACAATATGGGTTTTGTGTCTTGGGGAAAGAGAATAACTACCACCCTCACAGAAATTTTAATTTCAGTTCAGTAGTATGTGTAACTCTAAAATTTACTTTACTGCAAATTTTACCTCAGTAAAACTTTATTGCCAGTAAAGCAGAAGATGAGCATGAAAGGTTCATGAGAATTGCTACAGTAATTGCATTTTAAAATTAAAGAATGATAATATACATTTTTAGTTTGCAACATTTGTCCAGTAATTATGCTGTACTTGCCTAAAATTACAGTCTGCAAGACAGTGAGTGAAGTTATTCCTGACACCTTATCTAAACTTCATGTAATTCCTCAGTACCGCAGACATCTGCTCATTTCACCGCTGCATAGTGCTTCTTCATTATCTGCCAGAAGATTTGTGGGATTGCGGTCTGCGAAGTGCACTAGGGGTACTGGTATTCATGAAAGGTAGCAGCAGCCACTTTCTACTCCCTCTTTTTCCTCAGAAGATTTTGAAACGAGCATCATATTTGACTCTGTTCAGATTACTTTTCAAGGCAAAATATGCAAATAGCCAGAATTAATCTATGTATGTTGTTTCTTTTAAAGATACCAGTTCGCTCAGCTTACAAACACTCTATTTCCAGCTGTCAATTCTGAAGCATTAAAATCAACAGCCTTAATTATTTATTGTTCTTTATACCTACTAATAGCCTCTTAATTGTTTTTTGGATAGGATATTTTTAGAGGGAACCATTAAGTTTTCATACTCTGGCATTGTCCCAGCCTAGAGGATTAATGAGAGGCTCCTAATTCAGCCATGAACTACTAACTGTATTTAAAACATGCCAGTTTCTGATATTCATTTGATTAATCTTCACATCCTGTCTTGACAGACTGCTGCTTCTGGCTGTGAGATGTTTACTGTGTCTCCCCAGGGATATCCACGGTCCTGCTGCTCCCTGCATCTCGAGGAGCGGGGGGTTAGCCCTGGGTGAAGTGCCAAGGATGCCAACAGCGGGATTTGAGGAATGGTGCCATAGTGTTTGCTGCCTGTCCTCATTTCTTCGCTCTGCCTTAGCCCTTTGCTTTCCTCACTGGCAACATCTTTTTTCAGCTCTGGCACCCTGTGATCTACAAACCCATCTCAGGCCTGTTTCAGCAGCAGGAGGTTTCAGGGACAGACCATGCTAATGGCTGCAAGGAGATCCAGCACCTCTGTGATCAAACAGCCCTGCAGGCACCCTACAGGTATCAAATGACTTCTACATGTGGGCAGGAGCTCCAGACATCAGCGTGAGACTTTCTAGTGAATAGCAGCAGTATCTTGGCCCTGCTTTGGTCCCAGGCTAGCTTAAAAACAGGCCTTAGAGTGGCCTTTCTGAGTCCTACCGTGCAAGTGCTGAAGGAAGAACATAGCTAGAGCTACATACAAAGTATTTTCAGCTAAGCCTTGAAGCCAGGCAAAGCTCATGTGATCGTGCCATGTCTTTAGTTCCTACTCTAGGACTGACTCCTTCTCTTCTCACCTCCTCCCCTAAACCTTCTCAAGTTGCTCTGCCAGGATTGTTTTTTTTTTTCACTTCAGTATCTTGTTTTAAAATGGCTGGTATCACCGTCACGAAAAGTAGCTTCTAAATTTCTTCTTCTAATCCCTCCTGGTATTGACCTTTTGCCCCCCAAAAGGGAAAAAAAAAACCCCAAGTGAAGTCACTTTCTAGGGGCAGCAGAACACCTGCTTTCCTGTCCTATGCCTTTTTCCTGGGATTTTAGTTATTTAAAAACAAACAAGATGGTTTTGAAGTAGTCACCAGAAGGTGCCAACTAATAGAAATAAAACATCCTGAGGGGACCCGAGACCAGCATTTCCCTGCAGAGATCCACTGCTCTGACAAGAGTCGTAAGGCATTTTTGAAGAATCAGTTCTTCATGGTCTGCTGGTTCTAGCACTAAACCTTCTCTCATCAGGTAGGGAGAAGGGTTTGGGAGCAGAAACCGTGCTTTGCACTTCCCTACTTCTGTTATATTCAGTGCCTATTCCCTTCCTTCAGAGCACAAAAATCAGATGGGACTACTATGAAGACAGCACATGCCTGCCCTGTCCCTTCAGGCTTGCTTTATTCTTTTCCAGATAAATGTTGTTAGCTACAACAATGTTCAGTAGAAAAGTGATCAGTCAGGAGTACAAAAGACAAGTAAAGACCTCTCAAGAGACCACTTACCTATTTTTCTGCAGTAAGGGGCAGCTAGGATGAAATTACTTGCCTTTACACTAGGTATTTCTAACAAAGAAAAGGTATTAAAATATTAATTTAGTACTAGATGAGAAGTCTGGGCTTAGGTCTTAGGAGGATAAGGCCGTTATCCTTACCCCAAACACCAACATGATTGAATAAAACATGGAGAAAACCCCATTTCACTGCTTCTACATGGTGTATCAGTCCCGTCCTGGGCTGACCTCTGTTGAAGGTCAAAGCAGCCATCATCTTCACAGTGCTGTTGATTGTAAGCCTGGTCAAGAGTGCCACAAGACTGATTAATTAAACCAGTTCCCCACATGACAAGTGGTGGAATCTCCTTCCTGTTGGCATATCTATGTCCATTTGGCTGACATATTTTTATATCAGATAGAGAATGTGATTTTTTTTGTGTCCTTAACTGATAACGCTAGACTAGCAAACCATAGCCACCAGGTATTAGCTGGTACTATCCATCTACTACATCAGGTACCATTCGTCTATCCTGGGTGCTGCATGCTTGAGGTTCTGAGATGGACTCTCTGTTACAGAGACACTCACTTCCCAGCCACCCACAGGCCCATACAAACAAGAAGGAAGCTGAAATTTCTTTTTTGCAAGCACATGGCAGAATCAGAGGAAGAAACAGCTTTAAAAACTGTTTGATAGGGGTCATTCCATCAACACACTAATATATTTTGCCAGACACAAGCAAAACCAGGAGAGAGCTTCTTCACCTACAGGCAATGATTAGAAGCGCAATGCAGAGTCAGGGTGAAAGGATGGGTTCAAGACTGGTTGTGTTGCTCGCACACACACATTTATAAATCCGTTGGTGCTTTCTAAGAAGAATGTGGTTGTGAATAAGAAAAATCCTTTTTAGGACTTTGACTCCCTGTTGTATTTCCACATTCCACATGGGGACTATGACTACAAGCCCAGCATTCTTAAAGAGGGCTGGAGGTGTTCATCTCATCACATAGGCATTGGAGACGAAGGCAATACATTGTCTATACAGAAAATTTCCATGTGAGGAAAAAGGGTGTATTTGCAAGTAGAGTTCAGAAGTTGGGATACATACAGAAAACCAGTACAGCCCTGGCTCAAGAATCAAAACAAGTTGGAAAGGAACCAAAGAGTGTTGATGGCACCCTCTGAGGAGTACGTGCCATCTCACATCTGAGGGTCTTGAACCCTTCTTGGATGTGTAGGTCAGTGCCAAACTGTCAGCTTGTTGTGACTGCTATGACAGCCCTTACCCGCTGGAGATATTCCGTCCTCATAAGTCACGCCAACCCCGTCTGCTTCAGTGCCATTCTCACAAGGTTATCCTCCCTCATCCAAATGTGATGCCACAACACAATCCTCCTTTAATAATATCCCAAATCAGCTGCCAGCTCCCTCCCGGTCTCCCTGGAAGTCACAAATCAGATTGCTTGTCCGGCTGATTTGTAGGGCAATGCAAAGCTCCTACCTCAGAAGGGCAAAATAAGGAAATCTGTATTCCCTCCTCTGCTTTTCCCCTCACTGCTTTCATCAAGTTGATTTTCATGGGGTTTGTGACAAGTGAGGCAGGCATTTAAGGATCGTGTAGCAGACGCTCAGAAGCAGGAGAGCAAAGGTCCCAGGTCCCCTCCTGGAATTGCTGGCTAACAAGCTTTCCTAAAGGTGAGGAGAATAGGGAATATGATTAACTTCAGATAATTAAGTGACACGTTCGACCTCTCTCCATCTATTCTTGCAACCTTTAAGACAGACAATAAATAAAAACCAAAGGAAGACTGTAGGCTTTGTGGGCAAATGTTTCCCCTTCAGCTAAAGGCAGTATATCTTTACACCTGTTCACTCAATTTTTAATCAAAAGTAAAAATACCCTCCTTGACTTTTGTTCAGGATATCAAAGGCAATTTTCAAAGATCTTCATATCAGTTAAGCACCCAAACTCTGCTGAAAATCGTGTACATTATCTATTGAATTGCTTCTCTGTAGGCCTTCAAAAATCTCATCACACGCCCAGAGATATATTGTATGATGCTGTGAATTAGCTGGATATAAGCAGGAATGCAGTGTTAGTTCAGTGCTTCAACAGGGCTCATTTATCCTGTTTAGATATACGCTTGTCTGCTTCTGGTATTCTACCTAGTTTGGATATGATATTATGCACTGAAAATCTGCCCTGCAGATAACAGGAAACACACTGAAAGCAATTTCACTGTAATTGATTCTTCTGTCAAAATGATATAAAAACAGAGTAACTTCATAACAATCTGTAGAGCAAATCCATACTTAGTCACTAAGATCAGAATTAAATCTCTTGAGTTATTGAAGATTTATGCTAATATCTATGAAAAATCAGAATCCAAAGATCAGAATATGAGTGTGTATTCACAAATGCAGATTGATTACGCGCATACTCCTATTACGTCTTACATGTTAATCACTGAAGTTATCACTGTGTCTAATATACTGTTCCACAGGACAGCAAATGCCTATATTCCATCACAAACATATTCTAAATGAAGATATTAATTATGTTTCAGGTGTCGTGAGTTCACTTCACACTATAGCTAGTCATTCCAACATACCTGGATATACTTTCTCCATCATAAATGGACGTTGGTGACACGGTGTACCTCAAGAGATGTTCTGGGAGGTGGAATAAGTCCTGGAAGACTTTTTCAGCTCTGTTGTTTATTTGTGTTTTGGTCTGGTTTTTTTGAAGATCTAATTTTTAAATATGGGTTGGGAATATCCTACATCTCTCTACTTACAGTAACATGTTTACTATAACTGGTAGCCCAATTGTGTAACTGATTCCAAGCAGCAACAAAGTTTTGCCAGTTTTCTTTCTTTGAGGCCAATTGTGATTTTTTTTAATGGAAGGTATTTAGAATTGACCACAAATTTTGGGCAACCAGGCATTGGTCTGAGCAGCTCTTTCATTCATCATTGCTGTTTATCAAAATGTTGTTGTTTAATTTCTTGAAAATACTTTAGGGGAGCATTTTCAGGAGAAAAACTACATTTACACTTACTTTTATCCATTAAGCCATCAGTACAACAGTCATCCCGGCTCTACCAAACATTTAAACGAGAACTATTCATCTCTTGAGGTTTAGAGGTTTTCTAGCAAGTCTCCTGCAATTCTAAACCAGCTTTTCTAAACTTCCATTTTGATCACTCTGCGTGAGAAGTTTCCAAATTCTTTACATCCATAAACTCCTAAAAATGTTCAGATGGAAATGTGGCCCCCTGGGGTCACAAATTTCAGTCTACAGATGGAAAGATTTTGTTTTTCCAAGTTATTTTCCATAGACTTGTAAAACCTAATCCTTAGATCGATGGGGTTCCATGGACCACAGCTTGAAAACCTCCAAAGTAATTCACATAATGATTACTCTCTCCCAGCATGCAGAGGCAGGTGGTGCTCTGCAGAAGAAGTAGGCTCAGCAAATTACATTCTCACTGTACAACTGTATAAATGATACACAGGATCACAAAAAATTTCAGGACCACACATCCATTGAAAAGGCAACAGAGATCAAACTTGTGCCAATTAACAGACTGTAATGTCTCAGTCTTGCAGTTATTCCTGCAGCAAACTGAAGGGTTAGGATTTCCTTGGCACCTTCAGGACATCACTGGGTGGAGTCCTCAGAGAGGAAAGGTTATTTCCCTGAAAGAATATTCACACAGGAATATTTTTACAAACACGACTTCCACGCAGTGAAAATTTAGGAACGCCAAGAACTGTCTGAAAAGGGAACTTAATGGGAAATTCCAGAAGGAAAATGTCCCCCTTGCACTAAAAATTTTTAATTTCACCTATCTAAAAGGTGCTGATTTTGACCATCTTTATGGTTGCTGTAAAACAGAGATTTCTACCAAACTGTCAAGAAAAACATTTCTTAGAATCCTGAAACGGGAAAGGAAAAACAAACAAAGGCTGTTGCTCTACCCTGCTTGTCACTGATGAGCCATACGACCCTGCCAGGAGAAAGGTAATAAACTAGTGATATCCAAAAGGTATAAAAAGCACACCTGAAACTAGCAGAAATTCCCATTTCTCAGAACACAATAGCACCAGTGTCACTTTCTGGTTGGATTAGCTGGGTCCTAAGTCCCAGCTCACAAAACCATCAGCTGGATGACATGGAGAAAGCCACTTACCCTTCCTGTGCCACAGTTCCCCACTCGGACCAGGATGACACCACTTCACAGCCTCACCAGGAAGGTGTGAGAAGGATAAACACAACATGACATTTGAAGCCCTCAGGGCCTACAGTGGGGTCATGCATGTTAGACTCACAGACCGGCCCAGTTTCTCCAAAACATCATGGTATATATTCTGCACCTTCACTGTTTCCTTTCTCTTGTGTTCCCTCACAGTCTAATACCACACCTAACCACATCTTTCTTCCCAAGAACGGGTCCTACTGCAAGCACTCGTGTAGCTTGCAATGGTTCTTGTGGCTCCTTCTCAAAGAGCCCCCACAACTCTGGACCCTCCCCATTCATCGTTCAAAGGTGTCACTTCACTGAAGGAAAAGCCCAAAGTGTCTGAGATACAAATAACATATCTAACAGCTCTGAAAGCTTTCTCTAGTTTCCTCTGTCCTTGTTCATTATTTGGAACACATCGTTTGTTCCCTTTCAGAATTAACCTATGTTAATCTGTCCGTCATCTCCCTTTCTGTCCTGTGTTGCATCTCCTTTCCAACATTTCCTTTAATCAATATTCCCTCCAGACACACTAAGTACAGTTCTTTTTATAAATAAATCGGTTGCTCTCACCCAGGAGATCTGACATTCAGACAAACTAAATGTCCCTTTTCATCTAAATAATTTAAGGGATCTGCATCCCTTATCAAGGACTAATACATCAGACACTGCCAACTAGACACCTTCATTGTTCTTCACTCTGTGTTTAAAGTACGTTCCCTGCTTGGCAGAAGTGCTCTGTTGAGAGCAATGGAGACTCAAAGATCTCTCCACAAAGTTGTTGCACTACAAACAATACCAGCATAATACACCCAGGCCAGAAGCCGCTGTTGTCATCATCTTCTCCAACCTGCAGACCAACAAAAAGGGAAAATCACCCAAAACACCCATGACTGGCCAGTGTCTCGTAACTGAGCTCATGTAAAACTTCCAAGACTTAAGAATCCCCTCATCTTCAGATACACTTTGAATTATCTTCCCTGAGGAGCTTACATTTTTCATTTAACCAGGAAGTTATGTCTTATGCTTCCAGTCAGTAAATATTACATCTGCTCAGTTAGTGATGCCCTTGTTCTCAAAAATCTCTTTCCCATTTCAACTCTGAGCAAGTCACCTCTGACCTCTTTTTATGAAAAGTTTACGCTTGAGGCAGGTTTTTCTAGCTTGTACTTCTGTACAAGCTGTCTTTGGAATAGTGTTTCTAAATGATGGATATCAGAATGAGAACAAACTCCACCTACACAGATGCTCCCCACAGAGCTTTTCTGATGTCTTTCCCTTCTCTCCTGAAAATGTCACCTCCAGGGCACAGCCCTTTGATCCTCCATCCCTTTTTCCAGTTGTGGATGGACACCAGCTATGAACGGCTGCTGTGTCAGGGGAAGCTGAGATCTGCAACAGTGTCTGAGGACAAACTTTGAGGCTGCTTTATTGAGGACAAGAAAAAAAGCCCAAACTTCTGACCCAGACAGCAGACTTTAGATCCAAACTTTGCTGACTGGATTGATGTCCACAGCCTCATCTTTAAGGTAAGGTTTCCAGGAAGGAGAACCCATTAGTGCTGATCAGAGCTGTTTTCTGTACACAGTGCTACTAGGGAAGAAAAATGAACCATTTCTCCTTTTAGATGCTGGTATCCAGGGTAATACCTCTTACTTACAGAAACGACTTACAAAGTGCTGGGAACATCTTTGCTCCCCTTGCCTGAGTGCACCCCACCTGCCATAATAGCACTGAAAAGGGCAACCACAAAACACTATCCAGTCTTTAACAACAACCAGTAGAAATATTCAGGAAGATAGTCAGTACCAACAACTTCAGAAGAAACTTCAGAAGACATTAATGGAATGAGCTGCACAGAAAGAAAGCTTCTCCGTCATACCTACTACATGATTTGCTGTGAAACCCTGGAGGGCTGAATACAAGGGCCTTCCAGAGACAGAACAGCTGACCCAGACAAATAAGAAAATTTTGCTGCATCTTCAGCTCTTTTGGCCATCCCGCCCTATCTCAGGCCTTTTACTTCATATTTCTTTCACTGTAACTGAAGTTGTCCCAAGCAATGTCTTGGAAACAGAGATGGGAGAACAAATCATCCCACTAGATGCAACTTGCGTCCTTCTCTCTGCTAGGAACTGGAGCCAGGGAGCGGCTGACAATTCTGACGTGGAGATGTGGTTTTTTATGAAATTACCCGGTTTTAATTGAGAGGGAGACCTCTCTTCATGACCGGGCAGTGCAAGCACTGTACATCTAATTTCAATCCATTACTGTTAGTGAAAGAGAACTGTTGCCATCTAAACTAATAAGGGAATTTTTCACTGTGTCATTTATATAGTAGAAGGAATTGCAGAATAGCTTCATGACAGATAGCCGTTCTGCTGGAGCTTCCTTAGCTTGTCATTGCACGCAAAAGGATCTCAGCCACCATAAAATTAAATTTCTCCACTTTGCTATTGTTCAGCAATGAAACAAACCAAATTTTCTGCTAATTGAATGTGCTGAGCTACTTACATATTCATAGCGAGCTAGTGCTTTCATTACCACTGCGCTCTGGCTCTGCGGAAGCCTTCCAAAGAGCAGCATCAAACAACCAGAGCCAGTGTGGGGCTGGCACAGCCACCGAGGCACCCACAGAGCCTTTGTCATGGGCTGGCAGCTGAAGGTATTAGCTTGGTGGTAGCAAGGACAGGGGTCTCCTTCCCCTCCTTGGGAAGACCAGGTGTGCTCGCCAGCCCCAGCCATTTCTCTTGGCCATGTTTTCTGGAGACTGCTCTTACTGCTTTGCAGAAGTAGAACTACACGATCTAAGACAATCTCTGATTCCTCCTGTGCACTAGTGGCTTAAGCTTACTTTTTCCTAGCTCGTTAGCCTCTTGCACTTCAGAGCATAGCTTTTCAGAAACCTCTAATGTACTTCGAGGTTTCTAAACAAAATTCACCATTACCTGGCAGGAAAATATGCCCTGATTCAAGGTAAGACACCCCTCATGATTGTCTGTGCCCTGGTTTCCTTGCTGCCATGGGGATGCTCCCTGGGTTGATGTGAGCATCTTGCAGAGCACCAGGTTACTCTCCTGCCAGTCAGACCCATGAAACATCCCCTACATGTGAAATCTCAGACTCTCTGTACGTGCTTGATTAGATTTTTCCAATGGTTGTCAGCCTCTGACATTAACCCCAGACACCCTGCTTTGAAATCATATCCCTTTCCCTGAGTCCTGTAACCTATGTTTGTCTGAGTTTCCTAAATCTGTATTCTCCTTAAGAGCTGCTATAAAACTCAGTCAGACCCCAGTGAAATCTCAGTGCTCTGGTCCTGTTTCATTCCAGGCTATCCTGGTTTGTTCATCTTTGCAGATGTGTCTCTCAAAAGCAGAAAACTTGACACCTTTCATCTGCTCCATTACACAAGAACTAGGAGATAATAAACAGAATAAGACAGAGACATACGAAATACAGCCAGCCATGCAGGGGAATTTGCATGCTGCCAGCCAACAGGTGAGCAGGGTCACACAACTGTATCCAGCGAATATATTTCATTTTCACTGTTGTCAAATTTTCCTTGTCAGTATAAGTTCCAAGACTTCTTAATATGTGACTTACAGCCCCAGGTACTAGAGTTATCCTGTTTAAAAATTTCTGGGTTCATTTTCTTAACATTCTTCTCTCATTTTCATGGTTGCACAGAGCAGCTTGAAGAAAATATACATTCAACTCAAAATAACTTATGTTTAAGAAATGCTTATAATTTCAATCCTTTTATGACCTCTGAGTAATAGACTTGATATTTTTTAAAATTTGCATTTGGCCAAATTGAATTTTATACATGTGTCTGTGAATCTGCATATACATGTGTGTAGGTATATGTGCACATGCCCATGTTTTAGACACAATCTATCCAAAAGGACACAGAAGAAAATGAAGAAAATCCTAGCAGTGACTTCAAGGATTAATTTGGGAAGACACCCATTTCAGTTCTATATATTACATTGTTAAGAACAGAAGCATTTCACAAATGCCTGAAAGCCCCAGAAAAACAGGCTGCTAAGAAAGCATGTGCTGTCAGAAAGCAGCAGAACAATCTCCACTTGACTTACAATGTGAGTAATCAAAAAGCAAGGGTTAGAGGCTGCCAGAGGCCACAGCATCAGCTTTCTATCCTCTAACAACTATTTTGGACAATACATTTGATCTAGGTATCTATGGGTGCTAAGGTATCCAGAAATTTCCCAGAAAGATTTCCGTTGCTATAAATCTACCCCTGCCCCCTGCATATTGAGGGAACAAGTACCAATGTAATGCAGTTTCAGTTTCCCGTTTCTGTTTTGGAAACTATACTGCTCCTTGGGTAGTGGGTTCCCAGAAGATGAGTTGAGGTCATCAGAATGGAAAACATGGGTAATTTATTAATGATGGAATTGATTTTATGCACAATATTTCAGGGAAGTGCATTCAGACTTTTTTCAGCCCTCCAGATCAAGGTCAGTTTTATTCTCAATATACAACAGTAAGCTCTGCTGGGATTTGCGTGGGCTGCCAAAAGGGCTTTGTTTACACTGGTCATGCATTAATACACTGATTAGTTTAGTCACTCACAACATTTTATTTCCACTGCATACCTTCCCTATTATCTTTAATACTTTCTGTATTTCAGGTGTATTATGGGGATCATTTATTAACACATATACACAGGGATGAGATTTAATCTCTTTATTATCTATTGTATTTCTAGTAAACCCTACTTTGTAATATGCAAGAAGCACCCTGATAGTAAATCTCCACTGCCGAAAGACATTACAGGACTGCAAAGTATTCTTTATTGTATGTTTTATTTTATTACCAAAACTCTTCAAATGTCCTTAATATATTTTTCAAGCAGTTTTCATTTGGCAGTGAAACAACTGATCCTTGCAAAGCTTTTGTCTTAGTGCTTAAACAAGTGAAATCTGCATTCACCCTCAGGTACACAATGTCCCGTGGTTACCAATAACAGAGATTATCCACATTTTCACTGGCTCCTGTGGAGAGGGTAACTGAAACACCTTTGGTAGCCTAGGAATTGAACATATCTGAAGGATCTCAAGAAGAATGGCTGGGTCTTGCAAAAGGGGTTCAAGCTTTCGCAAAGATCTCACCTAGATCTGTCCTGGAGGGAACTGCATCTTCCAAAGGTAAGAAGCAAACAAATCAAGGGCTTGGCAGAAAGTCACACATTATCTGAGCAGTGAAAGCTGAGACACCAAAGCCAGCAGGGTCTTTCAGCTCCAAGAGTAGCTTTACACACTGCAAGCCTAGCTCAGTATGAAGCTTTTCTCCAGGAGGTAAAGCAATGCCCAGCAGCGCCTCCAGCTGCAGAACTACAGCTTCACTATGGCCTGACCTACCATGAGGTGCTATGCTGTGCCTGCCCACCGCTGTTTGAGGTGTGCAGTTCCTCAGGCACAGTTTTTACAGCATCATCTCAGAAGCCCTTTGAAAACTGGAGCCAGAGCCAAGCTGCAAGCCTGTCTGAGGTGTTCCTCAGAGGGACTAAGTGAAATTATCTGTTTGGAAAGACCCCACCGAATGCAAGAGTATCGGCTGGGCTCAGCATATTTCTTGTCCCATCTGATGTCTGTTCTGACTGTCACTTTGCCACAGTGCAGTATATTACTGATGTGTTTCTGTAAAGCAAGCTGAAAAATACTGGCATTATTCTATGCTGTTCTGGATTCTTTGGAGTGGAATTGTCTTTCCAAACTGCCTAGACCTTTTAGTTTTTATTAGCAGCCTAAGAATTAACCACTTCACAAAGGAACCAAGCCTCCTGTATCAATGTCTCTAGTTTTAATAAGCTTTTTGGGCCAGGAACTTTTTTTAACATTTGGCCAGTATTTATCATATGATAAGCGCACTGCCAGACTAATTATTTCTAACCTGTTCAATCTTCAGTTTCCTAGATTAACTGTTTACTTATTAGCCAACATTGTAATTTCTCCTAGATTTTCTGCCACTCTTATAATTCGGGTATTTTTTTTTTTAAGCGGTAAAAAGATATTAAATATCTCTTATGAGGCCTGTGGGGAGCCAGGAATCTACAAGATGTAAACCCAGGAGTTCTGAGTTTCATTCTCTGTCTTAAGCTCCAAGACCACAGTGGTCAAACCCAAGAGACTCCTTCGCCGTCAGCCTCCACATGAAGCTAGCAGCTGTTCTATGATGCCACATTTTTAGCAAGTTTTCTTGCCAGTGTGCTGCCTTTAAGGTTTCAGAAAGCCCTCTCAGGCAACATGCTGAGTGAAGGGCTCATCTGTCTCCTCTCAGGGAGCTTTGTGCGGCCCCTGCCTCTCTGCATGCCTCTGCCAGGAGTGAGTGAGAGCAAGTTGCCAGCACCTTTGACTACAAAATTCGGCAACAAGCCTCACTTTCAAGCAATGAAACCACTTCTAAAATGTCAGAACCACCCAGGAAATTAGCTTTTGGATAAAGAATGTCTGCTGAGGTTGAACCCCTGCAAGGCTGAAGCGATGGTGTTCTGGAGTAGGTCATATTCCAGAGACATGCCCAAGACAGTTTCTCCTCTTTCCCTACGAAGCTCATTGCCTACACGGGTGAGAGTACAAAGAAGTACTGGGGTCCAGCAGGACTCCCCACTGAGGGCAATGAGCCAAAAGCCTTGATTTCTGACTTGTGCTTTTTCACCCCCATCTTCCTGTCCTCTTAGCTGGGAATCTAAGAAAACATTCATTCCTAGGAGAGGATTCACCATAGAGACTGGGATGTGCTAAGGAGATACTTGCTTTCCCCCCACTTTTAAGCTCTGCTCTCTACTTAATTTCTATGCCCTGGCACCCCTGGTACTCCCTGGCAACACTGCACCTCCAGTCCCGCCGTACTCTACCAGTGAGCAGTGAAGTGGGAGATGGTACCTGCCATGGGAAGCATAAAGTCAAATTGCAGGTTCGCCCTTGCCCTGTGTCCTGGCATAAGGCACTGCAGGCATGAATGGGTGATGGCAACTGAACACCCCTGTCCCCGTCAGGGCTCTAATTGCTGGTTCTCCCTGGCAAGCCAGGTTACTGCAGCTATCTCTTATAGGCTGTAGCTACAGCCCAAAGTGACTATGACCCATGGGCACCAGCTGGTGAGAAGCATAGCTGTCTGCCCACTCCATGAATTGGGCAACCCTGAGCACATCAAAGCTGAGAACAAGGCCTCTTCTCTGCCACCACTCAGAAATGGAGGTCCTCATTTTCAAAAAAATCCATAGGTGAAGCTGTGGTCATGTCAACACCTGCATTTCCCCCTGTGAAACACACACTGTGTGCTCACGGTGGCCCTGCTGCCCCAGGACAGTGCAGACCCCAAGGCCCCCAGTGCAGCCTGTGAGTTATCCAGCCAGGGGCCACATGAGGACTGACCCCCCCAGAGAAGGCCAGCTCCCCTGGATGGCTTTCCTCTGCATGAAAAACCTTCTCCCTGAAAAGTGTCGTTTACAATCCAAACACAGTTTCTGTCTATCCTCCTTTCTCCCCACCAGAAAAATCTCTGCTTTTAACAAAGTCTTGAAAAGAGAGAGAGAAAAGGACTGGACATGTCAAAGGCTACTATTATTACCGCCTTTATGTGACAGGTACAGAGGAAGGTGGCTGTTTAAATTTCCAAGACAGACAGACAATGATAGGTAACAGATGGATGGACAGGCTCCCGCTGGGAACAGACAATGAATTTCATTTTCTTACAGCACCATCTCCTCCAGAAGGCGGATGATACTGCAGTGCGTGTGCCAAGTTCCCTTCGCTGGAATGGATCCTGCACAGACCAGACACTTGCGCACAGCACAGATCTTTATATACGAAACAGGAAAGAAAAAGGTCTCACTTACAGCTTTTGTCTTCAAAATCTATTCACAGTAAAAATCTAACAGGGAAAGGAAGACTGTCCCACTTTTTGCAGTGCCAGGAGATGCTTCGATATAACCAGTCCCTCAAGCCACTTCACGGGTTTGTACAGGAATTGTTTTTCTCATCACTGAAGCACAGGCGCTCATTGAAAGTTAGCGAGCACCGCGCAGCGCCCGCAGCCGCAGTTTACGGCACAGCGCGGGAGGCATCTCCAAAGGGGACACCCCGGCAGCTCCCTGTCCCCAGCCTCCCAGCCCAGGGGCTGGGGTCCCCACAGCTGGGGTCCCAGTTCTCTTAGCCAGGGAGAGCTGACGAGAAGCCGAGGGCTGCAGCCCTCCCGCCTGCCAGCCGTCCCCTCGCTGTCGCAGTAGCCATCCGCTGCTGTCCCCTTCCTCCCCGCACAGTCCCGTCCACCACCCACAGCCAAGGTAAGACGTGAGAGACACAGGGGAGCGGGGGAGGGAGGGTCCCTTGAGTCATCCCTGGGATGGCAAGGCCTTTTAAATGTTGCCAGTTCGAAAATGGGTTCAGAGCTTTTCAATGGTAAATTTTTGCCTAAGCATGCTGCTCTTGCTCTCTCTGAAATAATGCATGTACACACACATAAATATCTCCAGCTGCAGCCAACCTCATCCATCCCCATCCTGGAGCTCCCTATTAGCTCCGATATTCTGGCATGCAGCCTAAGAACTTTCAAGTGATGCATTTGGGAATGATCGGTTGTTTTACTACAAGAAAAATAATTCCATGGGCTAGGGGAAACAACTCAGCAATGAAGACTAACATAATCCACCTTTCCCTGCATTTCAGCTTCAGGTTGTTTCCTAAATGAAATACTTGCAGAGTACAGAGATGGGGAGCACTCCTGAGCGGTGCCTGATCTGGAGAGCACATCATCCTCACTGGGGCCAGCTAGACTGTCCTGTTGAGGCTCTGCCTTCTCGTATACCAGCCCTTAAAGCACTAGGGTTTCTTTCTCACGCATTTTGTGCTGTTGGGATTCAGATCACCTGTGTCTCACCTCAAACCTGAGAACCAAATCTGTCTCCCACTGTGGCCCTTGCAACGACACTGATTGCCCCCAAGCACTGGAGGCAGCCTAAATCTTAATACTTAAGACCATCTAAATATCAAGTCTGTGACTCTCAGGGTATTCCCTGTCATTTAAAAAATAAAAAAGAAAGAAAATAAAAAAGGAGAGTGCTGTCCTCAATGGAAACAATTAACTCCTTCACCTCTAGAAAGTACTTTAATATTAAGACAATGGATTCTAATAAACCCAGAAATGCAAAAGTGTGTAAGGCTGAAGGCAAGATGTGGGAGGGTACAGAGGGAAGGGAATTAACACGAAACCCCACTTGAACTCTTTTGCAGCCTGTTCCAAGCATGATGCTTCTGACTGATCCCTTTCCTTCCTGAGAGAGGTCCAGCCCTTCTCTTCATGCCCCCAGATGAATACACATCACAGTATTTGAAATCTGCATCCCAGTCATCTAACCTGGCCAGCCTGGCAACAGTAGCTCTTACTCACGATTCACACCAGCGGAGTTAATGGGATGCTTTCTATAGGGAGTACTTGCAGGGAATGAGCAAGATGAGCAAGGCTGAGCTTGGAGATGCACTTACAACACTATCATCCCACAGTATGAGACACCAGAGATTGAGCATCCACTTGAAAGTCTCCTACTGCATCACAGTGATCTCTGAGCAGCCTAGAGCTGAACTCTGAGATCTCAGCGTGCCCTGTTTGCGGGGAGAATGGTGCAGGTCTGTTCTTAGTGCACTGACTCTCTGTAGACACATTTCAGGGTACACCTGCAGAGGCAGTCTTAGCTAGGATGGAGCTGGTGACCCACCACTGTGATCTGCTCAATTCCAGTGATAGCTTACACACACCACAATTTGATTAATGTCAGACATATTGTTCCTTAGAGATCGAAGGCAGCTGCTAAGCTGCTAGTGATAGGGACTGCTCTGGTTTGCAACAGAATTGAGTACTCCATGTGTACACCCTTTGAATGCAAAATGTCCTACTTACCATGCCTTTGTCCACATTCTCATAGACACCTTCCAACAAGCACCCAATATCAACATCGAAAATAAGAGAAGGCCCGTAGCTGCTCAAAAATATTTACTCTTCTTTCCCTTCACACATTGTCTGATCATTTGCTCCCACTTTTGCTTTGTAATAAAGAGAATAACGACAAGGTTAAAGAAATGCGATGTGAAGAGTGACCTTCCCTATAAACTCCATAGGCAGAGAATGAGGCTGAGCGGTAAATTAGAAAGTACCTGCCAGAGTTGCCCTTGCAGGTCACCTGGAACCACAAGGCAGGAATTGCAGCTATCGCCACGGCGATTCTGCAGACTCTATTTTATATTGACCTCAAGGTACTACTGACCGTAGAGCGGTAGAAGTGAAAATGGGTATGGATGAAGCGAAATCATACGTACTGTCACTGATTATCCTTCCCAAAGAGACTCTGAGGTGCTGTGGAAAATAAAAATAAATCTGTATTCTTTCAGTGGCAGTGACACCTAAGAACAGGGGTGTCCGGATCCTCCCAATAACTCTCATTCTCACTAGAATGACTGAGGATTTTGGTGTAACCCTGCAACTAAAATCCTCTACAATACATCAATCATCAGCCAGCTTTAGGTGTCAAATTATGTCAGCTGCCTTGCATTTTCATGCACAGCAACTATTTTTGTAAGGGAATGAGAAAATGTTAACTGAAGTTTCAAATACTGTTTGACTTCTGGAGGGTTTTTTTTCATTTTCTCACTCAGTACAAAAAAGATCTTTAAATTTGCAAGTTGAAGTCATTTGTCTTCATGATACCAGCTGCTGACCACAGGGAAAAGGTCACTGCTATTACCAATGACAGCATCCCAGCAGATCACCCTCTCTTAGCATTTTTCCTTCTTCATGTCCTCCTTCAACAGAACGTCAAGCATCACCTCTCCTCCAGGGAGGAGAAACTACAAACATTTCCTCTTTGCATTAGGAACAGTTAATGGAAATGTCAGTAAATCCCCCATTGTGTTCTCGAACGGGCAGTCACAGAGAGCGAAGACCATCTGCTTGTCTGGACTCCCATGAGGAGCCATAAGATACGGGAAAGAAGTTTTCCTCTTCACATCAATTTTGAATTAACAGCATTACCAAAAGTTATGGTCCAAGCCACTTTGACCCCTAGCTTGAAGGAGGTGTTGAAGTTGGAGTCTTTTGCGTGGCATTGTTAGCAATGTCATACCAGCATTTAACTTCTCTGGACAAAAGCACTGCACTAGATACTGTCACAAGAACATAATGAACTCACGGTCTCAATGTAAAGCACAAAGTATGAGTGGCAAAACCCAAGTGAAATGGTGGACTGAGATCACAGGGCAAGGCCACGCCACAGCTGGACACAGTCGTACTGGCTCACCGGCTGCATTGCTAGCTATCCCTAGGACACACCGCCACCTCCCAAGCTTGCACAGCTCGTCACCTTTTCTGGACTTAGACCTGTAACAGAGTAGGGGTGGGACGGGACAGTCCCTGCCTGTGCACAGAGACGCAGGATAGGATTGTTCTATTTGTCTACACAAGGATCATACAGGAATGTGGGCAAGAAAACATGAAGTGATTAAGAAGAGCTATATCCTGTCCCTGCTTCCTTTTCCAGACACATTCTGAACCCAACAGATAGTACAGAAGACAAATTCAGGCACATGGCAAAATGAATGGGAGGTGCAAAGGTTTTAAAGTCTCTGACAAATAGCAGCAATGTAGTGCAACACAGGTACCAGCTGTGGAGCTGTGTTTATGAATTTACTTCTCTCTCAGACTTTAAAGTATGCCACAAACTGGCAATACAACTTATTTGAAACTCCATGTCACTGTTCATTGCATTTTTTAAGCAAAGCTGATGCTTCTTCTCATATTTTATCACCTCATTTTTGGTATTACAAGGCATTTCATTTGCAAGGTATGTGGCATGAAATAAGATCCACATAGACTTAGACAAAGGCATATTTAAATAGGTTATGTTTAAATAGCATCTAAGTAGGTTACAGGTTGTGTTTAACATGTTTAAATAGGCTACTTATTTTTTAACAAGTTCGCTACTTAATCACACAGTTTGCTTGGCAGGTATAGAATGAGCGTCCCCAAGGCAACAGGGGTCAGACAGAAGGTAGAAAGACTGCCTTTTCCGTTGCTTCTGAGGCGATAAAATTGCACACAGATTTTTCACACACACACTGGCCATTCAAGTAAATCAGGAACCTCATCTGTCCTACCAGGCCTTATTTATTTATCTTTTTTTCTATGTGGCAAGCCATTTGGAAAGTCAGCTTCTAGCCAAGTACATCAGCTGGTCACTGCAGGCTCATGACCCCGGCGCAGAGCAGCCTCCTTGAGTGTTACCTGTCCTCTCAGCTTCATTGCTGCTCTGCTACATCTAGGGATGCAGAGCAAAAAGCAACTATTGCTTCTGCTTTTCTAACTGGCATATTTTTCTGATGGAGATACCGTTTTGCAAGGCAGTTGCACACCGCCTTCATTCAGAAAGAGTAGACTCAAATACTGAAAAATGGCAAGGCTGTTAGAATCTGTATATCTCCCATCATTCAGGATTCCCCCAAACTTCAACTCATCAGGAATTACACCATCATACATTAATGGAACCTACCCCTTGTTTTACCAGAACTGTTTGCAGACTTCTCAGTTACTTCTGTGTTTGTCTATCAGTACACTGAAAAATGTGGGACTTCAGAAAATTAGTTTCTGAGCAACACCAGCAAGTGAATAGTGAATTTAACTTCAAACAGATGGCTTATTTGTAAGGTGAAAACTAAGTAATCATTGACCAACAATTTGTTTCCTCTCCTTTTCCTGACACTTCTCAGAACTCTTTGAGACAGGACTGTCACATGAAGGATTGGGGATGACTAATATAGATCTGCCTTTCAGAAATATTGGAATTAAAGGTTATTGGACATTGGTACATGTTCAGGTCTCCTGAGGAAATGTTTATTAGAGATTTCATCACCTTCACCTGTCTAAGATTAGATGACCTTGTGAAGCTACAGTTCCTCATTCTGTTCTTTTCTAAATTCTCTTCATGTAGGCAGAAGAGAAGGGTGCTGTGGGAAAACAAAAAACCTCCTTGGTGATTTTTAGTATGTACCAAGAAAATAAAGAGAACTGGTTGGCTGTGACAGCAGAGTCTGATAATTCCTCTTCTTCTTCTTTCCATCTGGGATGCCTATATCACCCTCGGAAGGTGCTGTTGCTTTCCCATCAGTTCCCAATCCTTTATTTCCCTGATATCCCATGTTCAATGACACAGCTGTGACCTCTAGGCTGAGGAAGATGTAAGAAGAAGGGTATTTTGGCTTACTAATCAAAGAGGGAAATATTCTGTGAACAGCCAAATTTCTTTTTATTTTTGTCTCTTTAAGAAACCAATGAGTGTTCTGTCATGTTTGCTTCCATCAGACTTCAAGGGTTGACGTAGGTTTCCTCTTGCTTTCCTTGAGGTTGCTTTAAGGGCTTTTACTAAAATAATGAGTTATTTTAAAAGACTTTCAACCTACCTGAACTCATCCATTTCAGGCACTTAGCTTACTGTCTCCCTTTGATCTCCTCTCACTGGGAGGGAAGGTGGATTTGAAAGACAATGTACCTGTTTAAAAAAAGTTCTTTGAGGCCAACTCACTTTATGTTACACCTCTGCAGAAACATCCTCTAAAATGGTAGATAAGAGCGTGAGCTTCCTGCCTCACTCTGGGAACTCTGGTTTTATAGTTGCCTTGTAAATACTTTTCTTCTTTTAAAGCCTGCAAAAGACACCAAAGGGTCCCTGTGACAGAAATACAACTAGTAAATCAAATCTCTCCGTGGACTAAAACAAGAACTCCGTGGCACCTTGGTCACTCAGGGCACTAGTAGGGAATCAGACCCTGTCTCAGCCCTGGGCAAGCCATTCACCTTCCTGTACCTTGGTTTTATCTGGTTAATCCTGACTACTGTAACTCTGCATTTCAGGGAGATACCTATGCAGGAAATTTATAGAAAGGTTTGGCAACAACCTTTGCTATCGAGTGACCTTCAGGCAGGGTAAACATCCCTCTCTGCACAATCTTTCTTTGCCTGTGGGCTGCTCTTGCTCGGAGCTTTGATCCCACCATCATTCTTCCTGTCCAGGCTTTACCTTCCTTCCCTCCGACACAGCAAGGGCTTAGAAAAAGACATAGCACCTCTCGTGAAGCTGCAATTCAGCCTGAAGGTTTCTCTGAAGCAAGAGATTGACTAAAAGCTGCTTAGGTTCCGTGGCCAAGGTGTCCCCCTCCTCAGGACCCCATGCAGGAAGGGTGTCAGATGCTCCCACCTCTAGGCCTCATTACCCATGACACCATGAGACATCCCCGCAGGTGGTGGTACACCCTTCTCCTGGACAAGGAGGCAGCCGATGCCATGCCACAAGACGAGAGCAGCGCATTGCTTTGTTTGCTTTGCTGCTCACAGCCTGCAGCATCCTGAAAATACAGTTTGCAGAGCTGCCCTTGGAAGGTGAATCAGGCAGAGCTTCTGGTTGCTGGTGCCTGTTGTGAGGCATCTCCCTTAGTCTGAATCGTTAGACAGTTTAAGAGCTATTGGACTTTGGGGCAGGTTTTGGCAGGATTGCTGCTGCTGAGGCCATAATCCCACTGCCTCTCATTTGTTCTCATTTGCTCCGGCAAGCAGTGTTCATGACAACTCTGTGGCAGCGCATCCTTCAAAGGCTAGCGGCCAGATAAACAAACTGGACTACAGGATATCTCAGCAGCAGGTCTCAGCCAAGGAGGGAAGGCACTTGAGTCCTTATAACTGCTTGTTTAATCCCCAGTGAGGGGAAGAAAAGGTAAAACAACCTCCTTTCCTGCAAAGTTTCCACCCTTGGAGGTAGCTGCCATCACAGAGAGGAGCCAAGATGTTTGGGACTGCCTAGGGAGGAAGGAGTGGAGTGGGGTAAGCAAGGTGAGCACTAAGGGAATGGAAGCATTACAGGAAAAGGGGAAAAATAAGAAAGAGTTAAGTAACAGTGGAAATTCCCTCTTCCAGCCCTGCTTTTAGATCAGGGTGAGGCAAGGAGAGAAGAAGCAGGACCACTGGACAGTTTTGCAAAGAAGAACTGGACTTCAGGCTGCTGGGGCAGCACGTGGGGAGGCACATCCAAACACCTCCAAATTTATTCTAGCTGCAAGTTCTGCAATTCAAGCGTGAGGCTTCCCCAGTGAAAGCTACCATCCCCCATTTGCTGTCATTTAAACTACAGAAACCTCTTCAAGCGGGTGTGATCAGTGGCTGAGGAAAGTCTTTGTCTGCAGTTCTCTCATTGCATTCACAATTGCAGCTGCAGGATTCCTCTCTTCTCCATCTGGGCTACTTGTGGTTATCTTAATATAGTGCAGAAATGAGACGATGTTATGGTTTTGCAATATAACCTGTGCCTCAGCAAATTTGGCCTTTGTATTATGATAACCAAAGCACTATAAATTCCTAGGTGAAGAATAAGCCCTTTTTACAGCAAAGCAAGGGTGTTCAAAGACATTTGTCCTAGTTTAATTAGATTTCAAAAGGGGGTTTAAATTCCAAACTGCTGGGGAAGCCAAATATTTTAGCTCTGTGCCATGTGACGATAAGTAACCTTAACGCCTATCCTTCCACGCAGAGTTCCCACCTTTTCAGGGCCAAGCAAACAGTCTATTTCTGTTATTGATTGAAACAACAGTTTAGTCTGCCACTTGGTTTTACAAGATCTACCTGAGAGCAATCAATCCTGTTCAGGTCCATCTCCCAGCCGGCGCATGACTGCTACTGTCACTGACAGCTCCAGCTCCCTCCTGGGAGAGCTGGAGACCTTTAAGGCGGCAATGCGGATTTAGGCTCTTGTCCAGACCACTCCATTACTATCTCCAGACCACATGGGAGCTCTGCGCGATCTTCATTACACACCAGGGAAAAATGATGATAAAAGAAGCAAAGGACTTGTTCCTTCCCTTCAGAAATCCCCACCGTGCCATTGGAGCACAGGGCACATGTACCTCCCGACGTCAAGGGGAGAGCTGCAGAGCTGCACGACTACACTTCCAGGCATGTCTCAGAAGTGGGATTTTGATAGGGTGGGGGAATACCTCTGAACAAGCCCATTATTCTCCCCATTTCGTTATATAAACATCCCTGGCTGTGCAGCAACAGTGTAAAGAGCTTGGGGGCTGACTTAATTTGCTGGAGATTTCATCTGGGTAGTTGCAAGAACAGGGCTATGATTTCTATTATGTGACACAGCAGCACCTGCTCAGCCCCAGCTCTGAGGTCGTTCTAGCCCAAAAGAAATATAGGCACTCATCTACATTAGATGCATTTTTGTCTTGGAAAGAAAATAAATTCACTAATACAACAGGGCAAATCCCTCTGACACATACATAGAAACAGCTGCCTAGGAAAAAAAGAAACTGTACAGTATTCTGAGGGAACAGGAAATATTTCCAGGGATTGACAAGGTTAGTCTGTCACCCCTTAAAAACAGCTTAAGTAATTCTGGTATAAATTCCACATATTCTAGGTAACCAAAGCACTTTGGCTGTACAGTACTGTTCTGACCTTCATGGTGACAGATGACCCACATAGATGTATGAGTGTGCATGTGTGCACCTTTGGGGTCTAATTCTGACCATGTTACACCCGCCTAGTTGAAGTGCTGGTTTGTTCAGCACCTGCCAACAGCCAAAGACAAGCGAGTTCATTCCTTCTCTTGAACCTGAAAGGCAGCTGCCTGCCAGTCTGAGAGAGACATGTCTGAGCACAAGTGTCATCCCAGCGGTCTGAACTGGGCAATGCAGGTACAAGGTCCTCAGGCTCTATCCTCCACTGAGAGCAGGAGTGCGAAGTCCCCGGCTCTCCTCACCACTAGCTCTTCAAACCCTTTACAGAGGTCTTCAGGACCACGCACTCCACTTAAAAGAGGGGGAAACTGAGGCTCGGGAGTAACATACGCACAGATATGCAACAGTAAAGAGAGGAGCACTGATCTCAGTTATAATCACACTACGCAAGACCCTCTCAAGAAGATGAGCTCAGAGTGGCAGGTATTAATTCAACCCTGCTGACTTTTCTGTTCTTACTCCTCTGCCCTCCCTGAATCCTTCAGCCAAGCCATTATCACTCCTCCCTCAGCTCCCTCTTAGCCTGGAGTTAGGTCAGAAAGAAAAAAGATGTATTCCATTGGGGGAAAAAAGACAAAGAGGAAAACAATGATGTCTTACTGAGTTTGGAACTGTTCCGCCCTTCCTTATTTATTTGAAATTTTTTTTTTATTTGTTTTCAGTTTCTGGAGAAAGTCAGCCCTTGTGAGAATACCCTCAGGTAAATGAGCACAGGATGAAGCATTGCCCTCAGGACTGGGGTGGATATGCACAGGGCAAAGCAGAGACCTCAGATTTTGAGAGGGGTAGAGGAGGAGCTGTGATATTAGACACCTGCCAGCTTCCACCAGGTTCCCTAAAAAACACACAGCAACAGGAGATTGGTAACACCCTATGCTGGTTAGTCAAAACTGAACCACTTCAAATCACTCTAATTTCTTTTTTAATGGAAGAACAATAGGTCTTGTGGGTCTTTCAGAGGTGTCCAGGACTGCCCCATTGGTGTTGCCATAGACAAGCTGTGGAAACATGAACAGGTACAGCTGTGATGAGGCAGAGAACGCTGGAAAAAGCAGACTCCAGGAGTCATTTCCAATGGCTTGCTGCCAAATTGAAAGGCAGTATCTGCAGATGGCAGTCCTGGTCTGCTGCCATTGGAGATTTCCAGTACAGAAGGGGATAAAGAAGGGACAAAGATCCTCACTAAATCTGCAGATGTTGCTAAGCTGGGAAGAGCTACGAGCATGTTGTGGGACAGAAAAAGTTCAAAATAGTCTTGAAAAACTATCAAAAGATTTAAACAATGTAATTCAATAAAGGACAAGTAAACAACATCTGAATGTTGTTGGGAATAATTCACAGGCATCAGGACAAACTGGAGAGCCGCAGACCAGGCAACAGAGTTGAAGCAGGGTGGATAAGGAGTTAAGGAGGTTGGATGCCTGCTGTAACACCAAAAGGCAGACACTGTCCTGGGCTACAGAAACCCCCGTGCTGCCCAGAAGACACAGTTAGAAAGTCTTCCTCTTCACCCAGCTCTGCCAGAGTCTTGTGTCCAGTTCTGGAACCACAGCTCAGAAATATTTGGACAAACTGCAGACAAAAATGGTCAGAGGTATAGAAAATTCCTTGTGCTAGGAAAGGAAGAAACAAGAGTTGTTCAGCTTAGAAAAACGGGGAGGGGAAGCACTTAATGCTCTGCAAGTAAAAGGTTACTACAGAAAAGAATTTATCAGTTCTTCTGAGGTGGTCTGGGCAAGAAGCAAAGGTCTTGGACTGCAGTAAATTCAGAAACTATTCTGAATAGTTAACCAATCAAAATGGACAGAGAAGAACTGGAATTGCCTGTGCATGAGAGGTCTGGATTCTCCAGCCACAAGAATCTTCCAAGAACAGTTTAGAAAAGCAGCTGTCAGGGGCACAGCAAGGTGAGTCAATCCTGCCTTTAAACAGGAAGAAAGACATAGACTCACGGCCTTTCCAACCCAATTTTCTGCAACTCCTGTGACTTCTATTGTTAGTACTTGCCTCGTTAAAATGGAACAGTTTCTCATCTTCCTTGAACATACTTTGCCAAAGACAGAGCAAAGAAAAAAAAGGCATTTTAATTGGAACTTCTCCATTCACTTCCCCTCTATCTCCCACAAAACAGAAAAACAGTCAAGTCATCTATTCCTAACCACATTCTCCCATGAGGTCTTTGCAGAGAGGAAAAACCCAAATCCATTAGAAAGGCAATATTGCTTTTCTTATTGAAATGAAAATAACTAAAAAAGTTCTTTTCCCCACTGAAAAATGAAGAAGTGAAGGGAGAAGCAGCAGACAGGCTTTATGGAGGCATTTATCTAGAATTCATCAAGGTACCAGTGATGCTAACTTTGGGGAAGGACATGGGTGCTTAAAAACCCAGAGAAACACTGCACATTGGTAAAGGCTCTGAAGCATAGCAGTTTCCTGTAACCAGCGGAAACTCTGGTGTGGATGTGGGGTGGATTTAGGTAAGCAGAAAGTAATTTCCTTCTCAGGTAAATTCAGCTCAGGTATTTCCGAAGGCTATAAAATTGGCTTCAGAAAAATCTCATTATTAGCAGCTTCAAATGGATTATTCAAACATTTTACATTTATACTACAGTTCGCAACAAGCAAGGGTTTTTAATAATGTATTCCTTTATTCCAAGAAGAAAGTTGCCAAACTGGGAGGTCAGATTTTCCTAAAGGAAACCAAGAGCTGAGGCTTTTCTTTGGGACCATACAGAATTAATTCTGACATCTAATCATGCAGACTCTCTGCAGACATTGACTTTGTGTCTCCATTCTGCAGCTGGTCAAGAAGAATGGTCTTAAACTTTTATATACACACATATTCACAAAACTATTGTGCGTTTGTTTCTAGCTGATTCCACATAAAATCCGTTCTGCAAATATTGATCTGAGAATTCTGGCAAGAATCAAAAACACTAAATGAGGCAAACTGAACTCTGACATAAAAAAACAGGAATAGGGTTGGAGCCAAAGCCACGTGAAAGTTTGTCTGCCATCACTCTTTTAAAATGCTCCCCACAAAATTCATGAGGCTGGAGGATATTGAAGACTCATATGCAAGCACAGTCCACAGTCATTGATCACATTAATTTCTGGGCTAGGCAGAAGCTTCGGCTGGAACATTTTTCTCCTCCAACCCTTTTCTTGTGTGACTGGTGAAGCCATCAGACTTCACCTGGTCTTCTCACTGCTCGGCAAAGCCCAGAAAACTGCTCCAGCTATCAGAGAAGTCAATCACAAAACAGAATTTGTCTTTGTGCAGGCAAATCCTGAGGATTTTGCATCACACCTCCCTCACTAAGTCCCTCTTTCATGAGGTTATTGGTACAAGTGCTAAACTGGCCTTTACACTGTGCTTTTTAGACACATGCACATGGAGGCCTTACTGGTGCAGTCAGGATCTCGCAGCAGCTCAAAGACTAGAACTCCAAGGACCAGAGCACACTAATTACTACTCTGTTTCCTCCTCATTGTTTTCTAATAAAGACAACAGGAAAAAATGCTGCTACTTAAGAAATAAGTTATTAAGAGCCAAGACCCCAAGAGATCCATTTGCAGGTTCTCCTGAGGACTCTGCACTGTTGTAGCTGCCCAAGATGGATGACATCCTGCAGAAAGAGACGAGAGTCCTCAGGACAGCACTAGAGTAGCTTTATTCAAGAGAATCAAATAATCTGAAACAGTAAATTTTGTAATGAACTGATGAATCACACAGAAGGAGTCTGAAATACCACAGGAGAAAGGGACAGGTAGCAGCTGACTTGCAGATGTCTAACAACGTGCATCTTTTCAGGCAATGCTGTTGCATTTCTTTTTGCAACCTTTTCAAGCAGTTTTAAATTCAACTTTTTACCCTTCTCATCAGACATGTTCCCAGCTGGAGCAAAACAAATTATCCTTAGATATCAAAGTGAAAATTAAAAAGCACCAGCAACACATCTTAATATGTCCCACATCTCCTCCAAACCCATATTATCATCCTGAACAGAACAGCATAATCAATCCTCCTACATTATTTTCAGTGCTCTAAGAAGTAGCCTTTTCATTTACTTCTGCTAGCTGTGATGTCGCAGACTTGCTATCTACCAGAAAGGTCTTAAATAAAACAGGAAATAGTTTTTGGCTCTTTTTCCCCCTCTACTCATCTGTCACAAAACCAGCATCAAGAAAATCCTGCATAGTCCCCATATTATGTGCCCTCAGACTGGTCTGCATGGCTCTGTTTTCTGAGAATGGCACTGATTTCAATAACCCTGTTCCCACAAGGTACGGCAAGCCAGGGAGTTTATTGGAATGGCAGTTCCACGTACTCCTATCTTCACGCTGAGATAACTGTCAAAGATAGTTGAAAGGTTTCCATTATAAAGAAATTAGGTTTCTTCAATCCTGAAAAGAGACAGTTAAGGGATATATAAAAAGATCCATATAATCAGAAGATGCATAGAGAAAGGGAACAGGTACAGAATTCACATGCACTCTCTCCAAACCAGAACTAAGGGGTATCACATGAAATTATAAAAACAGGTTCAAAACAATCTAAAGGAGGTGTTTCTTCATAAATGTGTACGGCAGCCAAGGAAACCGTTGTTCTGGATGTTGTGAATGACAGTTGAGATAGGCTAAAAACTGGGAAATTTCACTGAAGAAAAATTTACAAAGACAGGCACTGTCTTTGTTTTTTGAAAGCCCTGCACCACAAACTGCTGGAAGCAAGAATATTTGGAAAACTACCACCATGCTTGCCTGTATGCTGCTGTAAATGAGACACTGGGCTAGATCCAGCATGTTTATTCTTACATTCTTACAAGATTTTTTGGACAAGACAAAAGATTGCTTGGAGGAAAAACAAGTTTAGGAAATTGTGTTACTGAATGCTTTCAGTATTCTAACAAAAACGGAAGAGAAGCACCGTTGTTCCAAAAGCTTCAGTTGAAAGCTATGTTTACAATGTCCTTCCCAAAATGCAGTCATGCTTCTTGTTCCTGTAGTTACTCTGGTGTCATGCCACGTACTCCTCATTACGCTTTTGAGCGAAACTTGCTCTGAAGTGTTATTATGCCATACAATACGTGCTTGTTCTTTATGTGTCCTCAAAGAAACCTACTGGCTTGAGCAGCACAACACATTTCTGCTCCTTTTAACTCCTGTTTGCCCTGAAAAATGAAGAGTTTTGCCCTCTCTTATGTGTCACCAAGAAAACGGATTGCAAAGACGCAGTCAAGTATCTGAGGAAAGCCTTCCTGAAGGCGTCAGGGATTGCACGAGGAGTTTGTACTCAGCTTGCAAGAATTTTCTTGTTAAAGATAAGTCAGGGGAAGGAGGAGACCCAGAATGGCTCTCAAAGCCCTGATACTTCTCAGGGATAACAAGCTAACACATAGCTTGTAAGGAAACACGTCTTTCTAGTTTAAAGATCAGGCTTCACTAAGAGCTTGTTTGTGCATGGAAGTCTCTTACTAATTTAAAAGCACGGCAGTCAAATGAGCAGACTTTCAGACGTGCGATGGCGTGTACAAATCCTGGTGACACTGAAGTGTGTTTGCTGCTGTTACAGCTATGGCAACCGGCCTCCTCAGGGTGAGAGCGAACTGCCACCTTTCCATCCCTCACCAGGCACCACAGGTTAATTACTCCGCATGTTACATACAAAGAGTAAGCTGTTCACAGAACAGTAAAAACAAAGTGAAATAAAACACACCTGAATTTTTGGGAACAAAACGTAGAAGAAAAATCTCTCAATTCCATACACAGGAAACGATTGGTTATGTTTGGAGCTGCCTCTTGGTCACAAGTCAAAATTCTGGCCCTCTATTTCTCCAAGGTATGGAAAGATGGAAAAGGTGAAACAACCCACAAGACTTCGAACAATAATAATTTTCTTTAAATACAATGAGATTCAGAGGGCTTAATCCAAATCTAAAATGCCCAAATAATTCTTCATTTCTAGCCGCATATCCGCCACCTGAATGACACCCACAAGACCCTAAAAGCTCTCTCAACTCTTCATCTTCTGATTTACGAATTTATTCCTAGGAAAACACTGAGCTGTGATTGCCACTTGGGTGGCAGGCAGCACTTGTTTAACTGCTCAGTGCGTGAGGATGCAACAAGAAGAGACACAGCCAAGAGAGTTATACATGGGCAAAACAGCCCAAATCCTCAGGGGTACTTTGGCTCTGACTCTCACTGACACCCCTGGCAGTTTGGCCCTAAATAACTGCAAGGAGCTGTGACAATGCAGTTAATCCAGACAGAGTTTGGTCAGCACATGGCAGGAAATGCTCTGTCCTCACCAGGAGTGACGGTCTGCGACGGGAAGATGAGACACTCTCAGTTTTACCCCTCCTGCCAATGACGGCCTCTGGACAGAGCTATCAAGACAACCACAACACAGTTACTACTCTCATCACTACTTTGTTGCGTGGATTATAATGCAGAAGGCTACTTAAGTGTCTATAGCAAGTCCAAGCATTAGCATTTACATGTCTGTATCTGTACACTCCAGACCTGAGTAATTCACAGCAGGCTGCCAGCTCACAGAGTACTGAGCTTCTGCAAGTCTGAAAAATTAAACTAACAGACCAGAGTGTATAGACAGACATTACGGGAGGCAAATTGTCGGGATTACAACGGTAACAACACGGAGTGAATGATGCCTTCAAGTCCATGACAACATATGCATTTTATAGGAACAGCTAATTGACTCTGCTCACTGACACCACAACATATTTTTCACTAAATACCTTGGTATTTCAATTTTGCTGCCTCCAGCTACGATTAACATATTTTGCATTCATACTTTGTATAACTCCCCAGAATTGTTTCTAGTTAAAGTTCCCAAACATACTTTCAATTTGTATTTAATGAGACAGTGTGAGTTAAGAAAATGAGTGCTAATTAATTAAAGCATATGTACAGTGGGCTGTGAGGATTAATTAGTTAATGTTTGCAGAGGGCCTTGAAAAATGTAAAGAACCATATAAACATGAATGGTGCGTTGGGAGAAAGAGAGCAAAGAGGTGAAGGGATACAGTACATTATAGCTAACCTTTAATGAACACCTGTTTAATATCACACATGGTTTGTGATACAGTGCTGATTGCAATGAGAAAGCAACTATACATTAGTTGAAATCTGGCTTATCAGCTGTTATTCTTCTGCTAAAAGTAAATGGGGCAAATTCTCCAGTTCTGTCTCTACTGGGACACTGTCACCCAACATGACTAGTCAGTTATCCAGAGTTACTGGATAAGCATCAAGAGGTAACAACATGGGCCAAGGGGAGCAACAGTGTTTGAGGAGTCCCCAGAACTGGCTTGCTGAGTCCCAGCTAGATGTGGAAGCCAAATTTTTCTAATGCTCCCACCCATTTCAAGCAGCTCCATCCTCAGCATCACACAGCCATAGCTGCCGAGTCCTCAGGGGCTGTGTGGACAAGGACAAGCCCATCCTGGCACAGCCTGGCCAGGGCTAGCAATATGCACAGCTTGACACGGGCTGAGTATTAACCAGGTCCTCCCATGGGGTTTGCAGTCACCACAAAGGTCCCTGCTGCCCTAGCTGGGGGCTGGCAGCAGCTGAGCATGGCTGAGAGGGTGACCGCATGGTTGGCTGCCCTGGGAGAGGGATGTCTGCGCGTGGGGGTATCTGGCAAAGCAGCCACTGTATGAAGGACCTGAGCAGCTCCGTGCCTCTGCTGCTCCCACCTGTCCTTTCTGTAGGGGACAGGGGCATTTCCCTCTGCTCACTTCTGTGGTGCAGCTTTACCATTTTCCTTCTAATAGAAAAGTTTCATTAATGGATGCTCTAGCTTTGCTAATGCATAGAAGGAAAAAAAATAATTAAAAATAACATTAGACTGGAAGAAACTACCGGGGTTACCATGTCCTGCCTGCTTCGCTCAGACAGCAACACAGCAGACGTCTAATCCAGGGCACCTGCAGAGCACCTACTGCAGCCCGGGCCACTGCCCCCCTCCCATGGGGGACTGCAGCTCGCCGTGCAGCAGCTCTCTTAGCCAGCTGCACACCAGAAACATTTCACTACTCACAAAACATCACCTTGTCTCCACCTGACAAGGACACCCAACTCTTACATTCCCAGTACTCCCGGAGTAAATGAACTTTTCCCACCATTTATGTTCTCTTTTTGCTTTGAGCAAAGATCTGCATGGCCTGAAGAATAAATTCAAACACGGACTTGAGGGCAAAGTCCAGCAGAGGAACAGCAGGAACTTCCAGCCCCAGTACAGCAGCTCTGGAGGGGGTGGGACATCTCAGATGCTTTAAGCCACAGGTAGCTTTAGGCTGGGATTTGTCTTCTGAACACATCACTGCATGAAAAAAGTGAGGCTCATAGGCATCATGCCTATGTGCACATAGCCTCTCTCGTGGCTGCCACTTCCCAAGGGACCCAGCAGGTCCCTGAGCTCAGCATGGGGACTGCCAGCTCCTCTCTAGCCTGAAGGCAGAAATCTCCAACACTCACGTCTTGCTACTGCAACCCGTAAACACAGCTTCCCTCTCCTCTCTCCTTCTCTTAATTATTTCAGTTCTTCTTGGGCCCTGTCTGTGTACTTGGAGACCTGCCTGGCAGCGTGAATGAAGAATGAGAGCACTAAGAGCTTTCTAGCACAGTCTGCCACTTGCAATGAGAAGCCAGCTTGGTCGGTGTTAACTCCATTGCTCCCTGGACTGCCTGCTGCGACGGCTCACCCCCGCAGCCTGGGAAACCAGCATCTGCACAACACCACGGCTGAGAGCACCGCTCTGCCAACAGCATCTCAAGGGACAGATGGACCCAGACACAGCCAAAGCTACCCCACATGCTTTCACTAGGCCTCCTCAACACTCAAGGAACAACTAGGGAGTATTTGTGGGCAGGCAGCCAGGAAGGTTTCAGTATGCTGCTTTGATTTTTGCCAAATAGTTTGTTTTATACAGAGCTGGAGAGAAGGGGCAGAACAAAACAAGCCACCCAGGGAAGACTTCTTTAGACAGCATAATTGATGCAGGCTGCATATTAGAAGAGCTTTCCAGGACATCACACTGGTAAAACTTATGCTCCTGCAAAACAGCCCTAGAAATCATTTGGCAATCTGCAATAGCAGATTAAGACAGCCTGCCTGACCTCAGGGCGAGTCCTTCAGCCAAAAAAAGGGATGAAGAATGTGCTTTCACCTTCACCTCCTGAAGACCTCACAAAATAGGCTGAAGCCTACATTTGATGGGATGCATACCACCTTGGCTGCACTATGTCCTCAGCAAAGCCAACAACTGAGCGTGCAGGAGACCAAAGATCTTCCCACCTCCATGTGAGGCACTGAATAAGGGGCAAAACCAGCCCATCATCTGTGAGGACTCCAGCCGTGGTGGGTGCTGCTGGGGCTTGGGTAGCACTCATGGTGCCATGGGAGGTTTAGGGTCATTATAGTTTGACCAACAAGGGGTTGTATCTGGATCCTGCCCTACATCCTTAGGACACAGTACCAGTTGCTAGGATGTTCCCATCCTCATTATCTTCTAGTGAGAAATATGACTAAATAGTAACTATGTGCCTTTGCAAAATAAAATGTGAAAGGACTGTCAGTAAGCACGAGTCCCAGTGGAGAAGATCTTGGATTTTGCTCATGACAATAAGGTCTGCTGCCCTTGTCCCCATGGCTGGATGAGAGGATGCAGATGACTGAGTGAACCCTAGTGTCATCTGAGCCCCAAAACTCCCCCAAGCACCCTTCAAGTAGCTCCTAAAATTGCAGCTGAACACCAGGCCCGAGGGGGAGGTACCACTTCAGTGAAACATTGAAGGCTGCATTCAGGGAGCTTTCATGTGGGTTTCCTAGGGCCTGGGGGTTAGAAGATACCCATGCTGGTGCACCCCGTGCCCTCACACACTGGCTGTGCTCGGTGTTGTGTGGTACCAGTGTTGCAGTGCCACTGTGCAGACCAGCATCTTACCAGCTCCCAGCCTCTGCTAACCCTCCCTCTCCTGCCTGACGCTCAGCCAGCCTGTGTCAGTCCCCAGCAGAAAGTGACTGAAAAATCCATCTGATAGCTTGTGCTCTGAGCCACCAGAGCGGTCACCACCCACTGCATTTTCAGCTGGTTTCCCGACAGAGACGAAGGGCTACCAGTGACAGGGCCAATGCCGCATATGGATGGGTTTCCATGGCTGCCAGCAGCTTGGACAGAGATACCTGTCCCAGCCGTCAGTGACTGCAGCCTGCACGTGTTCCCTGCCTGGTGAGCTTTATGACCAGCACCCAAAATCCTGAACCAAAGAGGGGACAGTCAATTTAAACAGGCTCTGGACTGTGGGGATCTACCTTGAAAGCCCAGATACAAAGCATCCCTGAAATGATTTAGTTAGTTATAGGCTCCAACTTTTCATGGCCCTGTGGCTGAAGACCACTTGCACCAAAATCCCATTTCTGTAGCTGCTACCTGGTTGCTACAGAGAAAGACGGCTTATTGCAGTCCTCTTGGGGAGAGATCCTGGCTGCTGCTCCAGGCACAGCTCCCTGCAGGTTAAAGGATGCTTCTGCAGTTTGTGTGGATACTGTTCTGCAGCAGTGCCAGGAAAGAGGAAAGCCCTTGGCTGGCAGGGCCAGAGAAAGCAGAAAGCCCAAGAGCCAGGTACAAGGATGCATGGGGAGCAAATCAGCACGGGACTGTTTAGTTTCCAGATGTGTCTGTTACTGGGCTTTGCTATCCCCCCAAAGGGGACAGTGACCTCCTTGCACGGTGTTTCTGTTAGCCCATCAGCCACACTGCTAACTTGCAGGGCTATCTGGGCAGTGTTGCCCGACACAAACCTCAGCTGCTCACATGCCTCCGAGCAGCTGCTGCCTGCATGTCTTTTGTGCTGCTCGGAGGAGAAGCACCTCTCCTTTGAGGAAAATAATCTTCATTTGTACAATACATTTAGCAGGGTCCCATTGGCAAGGAATATGTCATGATTTATTCAGCAGTGCCTTTGTCCTGGAAGGACATAAGCCATTCCCTTAGCAGACCTACCAGGGGAAAAAAAAAAACAAACCAAAAATCACATTAACACTAACACGTTCTTTGGTGATTAGAGGCTTTCCCTGGCAACACTCCATCAGTGCAGGCTGGCAAAATATATTGCCATAATTGGAGATAGACTTTTCCTCCTTTTGCTTTACAAAGTAATGCATCCAAAGGGCTCCAAGTGGATTCTTTCACATATGATGCCACGGTATTAATTAAAACTATCTCCTTTGAGATGGTGGAAGGAGCGCATTTTCAGGAATTTTCCCATACTGGCAGTTGTGTACTCGTGTGGTTCTGTTTAACACAAGCAAGAACTGGATCCCCCATCTGTTGCTCAGTAGCTTATGCAACATTTAGCTGAGTGTTTTGTATTAATGATCATCACCATTAATAAAACAGTGTGTATAATAGGAATTTATCCCACCTTTTATGCTTAATAGGCTGTTCTTGCTAATATCCTCCATGGTACTTTCTGTCCTTACATTCTCAGAGCACTTTTCCTTCCTATCTAGATCTCAATGCCAGGCCATAACCTACCATAGGCAGCTGCCTCGATCTCTCCCCAGACGTTGGACTTGAAGTCTAATTTAGGGTCCTGAAGAAACATGAAGCATAAATTATTTCTGTTAAAAGTACAGAATTAAAGTTATGTTAATAGAAGTCATTTGGCCACCTGAGCAGTCTCTTAGAAATTGCATAAATTACTGACTGAACAAGGAGTTTCAACCAGAACATCATTTCTTGGCCAGACCCTGACTGATTTCCAGGCAAGCAATAACAAGCACTCCAGAGGGAGCTGCTCTATCCTCAGATGAATGGAATTAATAAGTCACAGAAAGCTGTTTAATAAACAAATTCTTCCTTTTTCTCCTGTGAACTGTACAGGAACAAAGTATATGAACACAGAAGCCTTTACTATTTCTGTGTATTTCACAGATCATTTCTTCATCAAGCCCTTGCCCTTCATGTTAAGCCCATCACTTCTGAGCCCAAAGCTGCTTTGATCTGCAGCGCAGGCCCCATGGTGCTGCTGCCATTTCCCGAGAGGGCTTGCTGTCACCTCTATAAATCCATACACTCTTCTCAAAGGCAGTTGGTTTTTCCACCAGTCTCAGCCTCCAGAAGCAGAATGGCAGAGTTTTGGTTGAAATCTGTTATTCCCCTCTAAGACTCAGCCATTTGTAGCTCATAAATTGCAGCTCAGCAGATAGATTGAGACATTTCAAGTTAATCTTCCCACACAAGTAACAGCAAATTGTAGCATGAGCCTTGTGTGCAATTTTGCTCAAGTGCCCTGAGGCTGGGAAGCTGCTCAGGAAAGCTGTTTTGCTGAAGAGCACGCTTCCCAGTCAGCACCTTCGCAACACAAAGCTCTCCTCCCTCTGAAGTGGCTCTGGAAAAGGTGATGGATACACTGCAGGCAGAAGCTTTATAAAAGGTCCAAACTGAAAAATCCATGCAGTGAGCTGAAACTGCTTGCTTGAGACAAACCATAGCAGAACTTTTTATTGGATTGGAAAAAAGGTCATTCAACTTCTTTTAATTGTACCTGATTTCTATGGCTCTGAACAGTCCTGGGGAACAGCAACAGTCCTGATGAATCACCATAAGAAAAACCATGTTTCTAGGCAGATCTGGGTTTGCAGAAGCAAGATTTCAAATTCTTTAGGACTAGAAGCAGTGGAAAGAAAATCTAACTGTGCACATACACAGTATTTAACGCAGGAGAGCTGGATCCTCCAGCCACTCTCCCAGTGAAGTTTAGCAGTGCCAGCAAAAATAACTATAGGAAACTTCTTATGCTGAGGCATTTCCATGTGCGTCTGTGGCTGTAATCACACCCAGCTTCTCGATAATGTGCCCAAAGCAATCTCAGCCTCAACCATCTCTCCACAACCTAAGGCACAGAGATATCATAGTCTGGCTCCAGCAAAAGCTAATCCAGATTTTCATCATGCATAAACAAAAGACTTAACAGCAAATACTGCGATGGTGCTGGACTGGAAGGGACATCTGTCGCAGCCGAATTCTCAGTCTGTGTCTGAGTGTCGCAGGGTGATCAGTCTCAGGGGCAAAGCCATGGGAACACCCTGGATATCCCTGTGACCCACTCCACACAGAGTTGGGTTTCACGGCTTTTGGCAGCACATGGCAATTGCCCTGTGCAAGACCACCAGGCAAGGTTGAGGATTTTGGTCTGGTATTTGCTAAGCCTCATCTTCCCCTGCATGGAGACACTGCAACAGTCTGGCATCTCGGCCCCTTGCTGCCATTGGATTTTGCCCATCGGGGAAGCAGGCAGGGCTGTGGGCTGGCCGGGACCCCTAGTCTCGCTTTTCTACGTCAGGTTTTACACCTGCAGCACTGATGGATGCAGATCCTCAGCAGCTCCCTTTGGAAGCTGTTACCCAAATCTTCCTGACTTTCCAATTCGTTTGAAAATCCGAAGCTCATTAAAAGAAACAAGCAGGGAAGGGGAACTGGCATGCTGCTCCATCAAGCCTCATCTCTGAGGAGCAAACCTATCGCCGCTGCTGCTTCCACCCAGCTTCAGCTTGACTTCCATTTACCCACCGCTCTCCGCAACCCACAGAGACATCAAGTGGCCAAATAGTCTACTTGCACATATACAGAGTGCAGATGTTGCTGAGGAAGGTCCGAGAGGAAAGGGGGGCATCTTAGCTTAAGCAAAGTTATGCCATTCACAATCCAGCAAGAAGCTTTTCTCTCCGTCTCTTTACTGTTATTTTATTTTATTCTTACTTTCTCTCTTTTTATTATAAGCCAAGTAAAAAGAAGACAAAAAATACAAACAGAAAAGAAACTTGATGATCCCTGAAGACTGAATGGTTTGTACATACCCCCTAGATCCCTACAGATACTATCCCTGCAGAGGAGTGTGTGGCAAAGCCCCTCCACACCACAATCTGCCAAAGGAGACCCAGGCACTGGAGCCTGTGTTCAGGCAAGAGAGACCTCAAAGGAAATAAACAGGTTGTGCAACTTCTATTTCCTTCATTTTGCCCTTTCTCTCCTTCTCCCTGTATAAAGGAAATCAACATTGCTGTGGGGTTTTATTCCCCCTGAATCCCTGCTGTGATGATATCAGCAACACAAAGCAAAGTGGAAGAGAGTCTGGAAAAGCTGAAAATCACTTGCTGTTGTCAGTACCATGGGGAGAAGTCTTTCCCCCAGAGAGCTGAAAAAACATTTCAAAGCTAACCCTGGCCCAAAGTTCCCACCAGCTGCTCCTTCTGCCCACCCCTTCCCCTCTGATAATGAGGGGCTGTGGCTGGGGAGCTTGGCAGCAAGGCCAGGAGCTGCAGAGATGCTGGTAGGCACCATCCCCAGCTGATAATGCTGTCAGGAGCCTGGCAGTACCTTAATTAGCTTACTAAGTCTTGTATTAAATAAATTGATTCGGAGGGGGGTTCTCTCACACTAGAAGCAAAGAAGGTGAGGAATTATGAGACAAGTATTGCATGCTGGTATAAGAAGTGAAGGACAGTTATGGCTTTTGCAAGCCAGGCTTACAGTTTTCCTGTGATTCAGCTGTTAAACATTGCATCAAGGAGCAGTCCCAGACCTCACTGCTCCCTGCAGAGCTAGTCCAGAAGACACCTTTCCTTTCCCACTCCCAAGCACTTCCCATTACGGGCTGCACAAGAGCTGAGGGCATGCCCAGAGGTTTACAGGCAGTTGTGAAGACAAGACCCCACACCTCCAGGTCTGCAGTTTTCCTGGGTATCATCTTAATTAGGCTGAAGGCATGAAGAAATCTCACCACAGCACAGAGGGCAGGCTGGGTATTAGAAGACACCAAGCATATGGCTAATTCAGCTGTCAGTCACCCTGCTATGATTTTGCCACTACAAATGGAAAGCATGTGTGATGGGATACAGACAGGGATTGTTACAGAAAACCTATATTAAACCTGCCAAGAGACCCATGTTTTACACTGGGATTCAAGCACCCACTTGAACCAGCAGCCCTTGCACTCTCAAACTACCGAATCCTGCCAGATTTCCTCCTGGCACCCAGCTTCTCTTCTTTTCCTTCTCCCAGCATCCCACTACTGCCTGTGGAGGTTCAATACCCAACTCCAACTCAGGTTTTTCACCCAGAACTATTTCCCTAACTCATACCAAAACTTCCTCAGTAGCTAGACAGTAACTATGTGTGTTAGTGAGAGCAAACTTTGTTTTACTGCACTTCAGAAGTCCTCTCTGGGGACAGGCGAGCCCCCCAGGGCTCTGAGCAGTGGCCTTTCATACACATTTGAAAATAACATCAAGATAAACTCTTCCAGCTAGCTTTGTGTTTCCAATTCAGGTTTAAAAGCTGCGCAGACTGTACAGCACTGACACTGCTGCAGTTGGAGATGTGTGAGGAAATTCCACTTCTTAAACCGGAAGTTTGTTTGCTGTTACCCTTGGTCCAGCACAGGGAGTGCAGATAGGAGAGACATCACCTGTGGTTGTTGCCTTTCTGACAGCAGCACCTCTCTGAAACTGCCTTCCTCATACCAGCTTTAAGTCAGGACAAAACCACATACAGCTGCTCTAGCTCTGTGACTATCAAAGAGATAGCTCCATTACACCCAGAGGACAATTGTCCTCTCTGTATTTCAGATTGGTCTAAAACTGTGCTACAGGGGACAATTAATCTTCAAAATCAATTTTTTGTCAGGAGGCTAAATTTCAATTGTCTCAGGAATGGTGGTGCTGGGCTGGTAATTACTGTCTGATGAGGCGACCTCTGAATTCTCAGCCCAAGGGAACAGTTATTGGTAACTTTTGTCACAAACCCCAGGTCCTTTTTTTGACTTTGAAAAAACATGTTGCCTTATTTACCGTGTTAAAAACCTCAAGCTGTCAGGAGTCAGATGATTTGCGTTGGGTTTTCATTGCATTACGAGACAAGGAGTAGATACTCCCTTTTCCCCAGAAATACAAAGCAAAATCCCCAGTTTGTTCTAGAAGAAACACAATAAAAATGCTTATTTGTGTCCTTTTTCCTTATGCCCCACTCCACAATAATGCCGACTCCCCTATGTCTCCCTTGAACTATTTTCCACACAGTTGCTTGTTACCTGGCTGCTGCATACTCCTCAGCCATTTGGCTCCCAAGGCTCCCAGCTCGCCATCACGCAGAGGGACATAGCGCCCAGAAGAGCCTCTGAGCACAGCCAGCAACGAGCCGTGGAAGCCACAGAAACACCAACTCCATCCACCTACTCAAGGTGGGGCTGCCCCAGGGCTGTACACCCTGCAAGTCCCAAGCTTCGCTCCCTACAGCCAGGGTACATCAGCATTTAATCTAGTGACAGTGCCAAAAGCCTAAATGGCTGCAGGAGCAGGACTGATGCAGGGCTCCCCTCTTTTGGGGGCACACCTAAGGCTCCCCCTTGCACTGTTCCCTTGGCCCCCGGAACTCGGCTCTTCACAGAGCAGCAGAGCTTGAGCACCAGGGACTGGAGCGCTGTGTCTCATCAGACTAAACTTGTGTAGCCAGCACACTCTCCTGGCACAGCAGAGGCATGGCTTTGTATCTCAGTGAGCAGATGGAATAAAACCTAGGTTTTCAACTTGCTCACCATCTACGTTTTGGATGCAGAAAACTGGTACACCAGCGCAGTGGGTGCTGCCTGGAGGGTACACATCGCCCCAAGCTGTGAAAGCAGATGTCAGCCTGAGCCAGGCACACCCCCCCCACATCACATTTCCTGGTGAATAGCCCAAAATGTGTCAATATACTGATCTTCTAAATCGTAATTCCAAAATACCAGATGTCCCCAGGAGAGGTCTAGCACTGGCGAGGTGTTTCATGTTCCTTGCTGGGCACCAGGCAGCTCCCACTGCAGAGCTCAAATCCTTTGCTGGTACCCTCAGCCCTGCCAACACTGCACTGGGAGTTTGCATTGAGCTGGAAGATGGGCCCAGCCCTCCTGATTCCCAGTTCTGCATTTCCCGCCACAACTCACACTCCTGTGCGTGACTCTCCCATCACACACAGGAGAGGAATCGCCAGTGTTTCGGGAAATCAGGCTTGGCAGGAGCTACTGGTTACTAGCAAAGGGATTCTAATCAATTGAATCTCCTTTAAGTCTCTGCATGCTCTTTATTTTCCAGCTCACCCAGCTAAAGCTCATTTGATTTTAAAGATAATCCAATAAGCATCAATTAATAAAATTAACCTTGCAAGGATTGGATTTCCCTGGTGCATGAGGCAGTGCGATTAAGGGACAGGCCAAAATGGAAACAGAGCTGACATTTCTGTTATAAAAAAGGCATTTCTGTTAAATCATGGACATTTTCCAATGTGCAAATGAGGGCTCAAAGACCTCCTGATCTGCAGAAGGCCAGGCCAACACTGTATGTAGGTGACTAGATCCCTCCCAGGCATTGAAACAGGCACTGGAAAACAAGCTTTGTCCAGGCTGGTCCCGCATGCCATGAGAAGCAGGAATGCTGCGGCAAGAGTGTTACAAGCAAGGCAGACCAGCAGGTCCCAGTTCACTATTGCGGGCTCTGCTGTCCCCAGATTTCCTGGGGAATGAAACAAATAGAAGGAAAACTCCAGAATAGAAAGGAATATGCATGACGTGCTTGGAAGTGAGGACAGTAGTGTCCACAAGACCTACTGCAGTGTTTCGTTACATCCTGTGAGCTTTATATTAACATTTCCATTTGCTGGTCACAGCTGGAAGAATTCACTCTGTGTTACTGAATACCAGATTAATCTTTCTAAAAGCCCTGAAAGTAAAAAGTTTGGTAGAAGCTCTCCGCTGTCTAAACATTCTGTTGAGTGGTTAGCACCAAATTACACTCTTCCAGTCTTAACCACAGAAGCATTCTCTTACCACAGACCGGTGTGCTTGCGAGACAGCTTGGCTAAAGGGAAAACACATCACAAGCACTCCCCGGAGCAGCGGGTGAGCTTTCTGAACAGGTTTCCTGCCTAGCACTAAAATGGGAGCGATCTGTTTAGTGACATTAGACATTTAGGACAGATCCTGATTCATGTTCTCAAGCACAAAACATACATTGACACCTCAATTTATACATCATGAAAACACCATGTATGTCAAGGAATAAAAGAAGGCATGACACTCTTTGTTACAAGGAACTGCCATTAACCAAGAGGCTGGGGTTGCTGTAAGACACAGTTCAGCCCATGAAAAATTCAAGGCTACGTAGACCTCTAATGCATCATGTATCAGGAGAACCATTAAGGAATCAGTCAGCATCCGGTTCTATAGAGCATTTTGGGCATAATTCAATCTCCACTCACTTTAAATCATTTCTTTAATGAAGTAATGCACTGGACATAAATATTTCAGTGCAACTCTCTAATGCCCTTTGAGTAACAAGCAGCTTTCAGTAGCAGAACCCAGAATGAAAAAAAAAGGAAGAAGGACAAGATACCAGAATAGTAATGTGCTGAAGTCCATGGGATTCAGGCAAATAGATACAGCTGTGCTCTTGGAACCAAAAAACTTCAGAGGACAGAACACCAGAAGGAGCCAGAACTACTGAGCTGCTATTCCTATAGCCAGGCTGCCTCTCCCTTACAGGTGCACCTCCAGCAATCTGGGGTAAGGATTGTTTTTCTGTTGCAGGTGTGTACAGCACTAACACCTTGGGATGTAGGTAACTCCTGCAATGGAAGTTTCTAACATTCTTCACAGCAGTGATGGTTTTTTTGCCTTTATGCACAGCAAAAAGGGGAATGGTTTAGCAGGAGGGAAGTTTCCTTAAGTGCCTTTGTCCCTCTTTCACGGCAGTAAGTGGTAGTTTTGCTACAGAACAACTCCCTTCCATGGGTTATGGTGGCTCAGGAGGAGATTTAAAACAGTTACTAGCAGTTTCCTCCAGCAGCCTGGCTGCAGGGCCTGGGGCAGTGCTCTGTGCTAGCCCATCCCCCATCCAGACCCCCAGCACTGCAGCAGCACCAACCCCGGCTCCCCTTGGGGGAGGGCTGCAAGGCCAAGCTTTCAGACAGATTGCTCGGCATACAGCTGTCCAGTGCAGCTCCCTAAAAGCACCACATTTCAAAAAGTCACTGCAAGCCGCTCTGCAAAACAGCAGCCACAGGTTTCACTGGGGTTTTACTCACACCACAGTAAGAACTGATTCTCCAAAACACAACAAAGCGCTGCAAGCCGGAGAAAACCACTTACTCCCTTTGTACCACAGGCTGAAGTATTTCACACCAACAGCAAAACGCAAACATGAGGAGATAAGCTAGGAAATTCCTTTTAGCATGTAAGAGCTTATTTCTATTTCTTTGAGGAGACAAAAGTAAATAAAAATACTCACAACAAAAGCAGAGAAAAGTTTAAATCCATTAGAAAACAGGAAGAAAACATCTTTCCAAGTGTGAAAAAGCCTGTTCCAAGGTAGGCAAGCTGGGGAAGGCTGGCTATGAAAGGGAGGAGCCACTTGCTTCTGGGCTTTGAGAGTTTATAAGAGAAGGTGGTGGAGTTTGGCTCCTGGGTGGAGCTCTGGGTGGCTGGGTGGGTGGTTATGTTCTTTGGGGAGTTTTGCATTTATTTAATGCTTTAAAAGTTGTCTGGCACTTATCTGTTGTTTTTAAATGTCCTTGTAGCTGGTGTGTTGTTATATTGTGAACAATCAGCATTCCTGTGGCTGCTACCCCAAGTTTGAGGTGACGGCAGCAAGCATCACTAGTCACAGCTCATCACCGGGGAGCTTGCCCTGGGGCTGAGATAAGAGTCCAGGGAAAAATACTGACCTGGATCTTATCTGGCTTACGCTGTATGTTGGCAAAGGGGTTAAATTAATATTATCCCCACTATTCCAATTCTGCAGTTTCCTAATTTATGAGTATTTGGCTTTACCACTTAACACTATTTAAATCCATGTTTTTAGGACACAGTCTCCATAATGAAATAAATACAAAGATGTGCAATACTATCAATGGGAAAATTTCCCAAATATGACTCTGCAAGCAATCAATAGTTTAGGTGCCAATGGTTATTGCCAAGCATGCTGCCAGGTGATAGAAAAAAATGGACACGTCCAAAGGCCACTGGCCAACCTAGAGGAGGAACCCACTCTGCTGTCAGTTCCCAGCTGCAGCATGCTGGAAGGAGCAAGGCAAGGGTACAGCTCTCCGACTGTGAGATCTGTCTGTAACCAATACGATACACCTATAATGTGAATAGCTGACCCCATCCAGCTGTGTAAAGTGATGCTCAGTCCCTCAGGTGCTTTGTCTTCTGGAGAGCTTCAAATGGCTTCATCCACGTGCACTTTTTCACCCGGAGGGCTTCGCAGGGCTGAAGCAGCATCAGTGCGTCTGTCTCAGGCTGGATTCCTCCACCGGCACACCTCACGGGTAGGATTATAAACTGCGTTTGCCGGTTGCTCCTGAGGCCTGATCAGCCTATGCAGGAGGCATGTCTGAAAGGGGAGTCTGCAGCTTCGCTGCTCTCTGCTGTGGGGTGTCTGCACCCCTGAACCCAGCTCTCCTGGTGCAGCTACACGTGTCCTACTTGAGCCTCAGCTGTGGCTCTGCCACTGAGCAGCTGTGCAGTCTTCTCCTGTCTGTGGTCTCGCCACTAGAGAGCGCCGTGGTATAAAATGTGCCACACAGGACACATCACTTGAATTGTCATCGGTGAAAAAAAAAATCACTTAAAAGGAAACTAAAGCATTTTTTCACCTTCCTTTTTTTTTTCAAGATTACTATAATTTATCTTTATTAGTCCATTTGCAAGCCTATGTTTTTAATTTGCTCTTCTTTTCCCAAGGGACAGTTGGTTGGGAGGAGAAGGGGTAGGCAAACTGGCAAGTATTTCTCCATCCCTTGTTAGGGATATTGAGGGAAAAGATTTCTCACCAGAAAGGAAGGGATTGCACAGCATGGCTGGCAATGAAACTGGGTTAAGTTTACTCACGTGAGGGACATGAAGTTGATAATATACCCAGGAAGTGTGGAGGAGAGGCATCAAAACACCTCCATGGGAACTGGGGACCCTTTTTCATAGTGCAAAGGTGTCAGTGTTAGATGAACTAGAGTTCATCCACAGGGAAAAGCAGTTTAGTGCAACACAATATTTGAGCACACTTGCCTTGCTGACAGGCAGGGTTGCATTGCTCCAGCCCTGAGCCACACTCATGCACCTGAACTGCTTTGGGGACTGATCCAAAACCTGCACAGAGCGATGTTTTGTACACATTAAGGTCACAGGGTGATCAGCACTAACTTCAGTCTGTGTGCCATGAGGTACCCAGGGGTAAGATTCAAGGAAAAAGCCTCCTCTGATGCTCCCCTTCTTGCCCCAGGTTCCTACTGCCTTCATGAACATCCCAGTAACCAACTCCAAAGGTGATCATTTGTATATGGACTATTTGTTGGTTTAATTCTGCAAGCACTTCCTGTCCTCTGACTTTTAGGGTTAGCAGCTCATTTTGAGCGTTTGCTGTTCAAACTTCGAGTGGGTAGGGCTAGGTCACAGGGTTTGGTAGCCCAAGATGCTGAGATCTTCCCTTGTTCCTGGGGATTTTATCTCATTGTCTCCTAGGAAATAATTCCTCTATTTGCACACCTGCAATTCAGAAAATTAGAAGAATATTTAGAGAAAACAAAGTGTTTTCAGCTGAGCAGAAAGTGATTTCCAAATTGCAGCCACTGGTCCTGGGGTCTTGTCAAGCAGCACATCCTGATTTCAAGCAGACATCTTCCTGCGACCAGCTGCCACTGCCTGTCCCACCAAGAAGAAAAGCCATCCCTTCTTGGCCTACCTGCCTCTGACCAGAGCCACTCCTGTCAGCCAGGACCCACGAGGGCACAGGTCTCTTCCCAGCTCAAAGTGCAGAAGACAGAGAACAGCAGGGCTAGAAGGGATCAGCTTTGATCGCTGTTTCAGCATTCTTTGGGCTGAGGCAAGCTGGCATTAGCTTGCACCTTTGCACAGCTGAATGAACTCCTGACATCAGGAGAGCTGGCTTAGGCTCCCAGAGGAGCTAGGACCAGGAGGACCTGGTCTGCTGCTGCTGTTGGGACACTACCATTCTCCCTGGCAAGCAGAGCCCTGTGCATCCCAGCTGTAGGTACTGCTGCTCTTGGTCCCTCTTATCCCCTGGGGATGTCAACAGGACACAGCTGCTGTCAGATCTGCAGTCCTGGCCATACTCAGAGCAGCTGTGGGTCCTCTCTGCCTCAGGTGCTGCAATGATGCATCCCCTTCTCCCGTGGGATGCTCTGCACCAACCCTCCCAGGCTCCTTGTCATAACAGGGCCAGTCCTGTCTGTGCATAGGACTTGTTTCCTCCAGCTGAGAATTTTTCCAGTAGGACAAGCTGACTGGGTTTGTTAGCAGACCAGAAAATTGATGGAGAAAATCTTGTTGTTGGTGCCTCCCTTTGCCTTTGGAGAGGAGACTACTACAAGCAACCTCTTCCTCCAGACCTGCCTGCACACTTCGTGGTGGAGATGTTCCTGGACATTAACATGCACCCTCAGGCTGGCCTTCAGTGGTTCATCAGTTGTGAGTAACTAACAAGTAAATAGAAATACGCAAATGAAGTGCTCCAGTGGGGTTTGTGTGTCCCTTGACAGGCTGAGTGCAGCTTCTCAGGACGGTGTGCAGGGTGTCAGCTGGCAGCAAGCAGTGGGAATAAACCTTGCGCAGCCAGACATCTCCGCCTCTCCCCAGACGTCACCTTCACCAGAAATCAGCTCTTTTCCAGCCTTGCTGGGACAAAGCTCACATTCCCCAAGTACCCTCTGGTGACATGCACGTGCATGCCCATGGCATCGCCCTTTGGACACTGCCTGTACCTGGGGAGGTTGAAGAGGGGAGGAAGACCATGGCGCGGAGCGCACTTTGCATCCGTGCCCTTCCCCAGCAAGGGGAGGCTGGTGTGCTTCTGCACTGCTCACTTGGCCACAAACCCGGAGATGTCAGCGAGACATGTCCGTGTTCCTCTGGCTCATTACTAGGCGCTGCATACATCAATTGTGCTTTCATAAAAATGAAACAGCATCCAAATGTAAAATAGCAGGGAAAAAAAATTGTCCTGTGACACGGCATTATGCTGTTTACACAGAAACAGAAACCATGCGGTGGCCCTGGAGCCCCAGCACCAGCTAAGGGCTAGTTGTGCCTGTTTGAAGCCTGGCCTCAAAAGACCATGAGGTGAGTCACCGAGGTGGAGCTGGGATGTCCGTTTGGGGGGAAAGGGCAGGACAGGGGAGCTGTTACTAAGGCAAAAGCAGCACCAGGGGAAAGGAGACTTTGTGAAAACTGAGGTGTCAGTGCTCAGAGCTGCTGCACCTCCCCACCACCATAAAACAGGAGCAGGTTTTGGCACAGGCACTTGGGTGCTTGACTCGGACTCTCCAGGGTCAAAGAAGCACAGACATTCAACAAACACCCAGCTGCTAGACTCAAGTTCTGTACTTGTTTTAAACTTGGTTTGCAGTTTGACCCTACGTTTCGTTTACTAAATCTCTGTTTTACCATTAACTGTGTCAGGAGGTCTGGTCAGGGTGAAGCAGGGTATAACCAATGGACTCAGGGTGCTGTTCAAGGATCACTGTCTCTGAAAGAACAGATCATGGTGATGGACACGTGTACCTCTGACCTGCAAACAGATTGGTGCCAGGAGCTGTCGCTTGTTTGCTAGCAGGATGGCACAAAGGACTGGGATATAGGGCCTGGTTTTGCTGAATATTGAGATTGAGAAGGAAGTCTCAGGCATAACCCAGAGTCTCACATGGCAGAGGGATGCTCTCCACCTTCAGATGAACTGTAACCTACCAGGTCTCCAGGAAACAAACTGAGAGTAGTACATACATATCACGTGTAGCACACCAAGTCATTTGTATCTCAGCCACTCCAGCTTGTTGAGGCTTTGGGTTGCTCTGCAGCCACAGCATGCCTCGTGAACAAGAGGAGCATCGGTTCCAGATGACAGAATCACGTTCCCCCCCCAGTATCTGCTCCCAGTGCAAAGTGTGAGCCAACACACAACAGCTCAGTTTAGCCCTGGCTATCCACCTGGACATGAAAAGCCGTTTACCAGCTGTGTGTGAGCACCCCCAGCCCTGCAGTTCCCTCCACAGGCAGCCTCCAAGCAGGGCTCAGCCCTCCCAAGCTATGAAAAACACACCCCAAAGTCTTTCTGGGCAAGAGCCCCCAGTTACACAGCATGGACCTGGGTGAGAGATGAGCATCTGGACATGTGTGCAGGTGGGAGAGGGCAGCTGCCACCCGCAATCCCGACCTCGCGGTGCAGGATGGAGCAGCCAGCGGGCAGTTAGGCTGCTGGGCACTGAGCACTGCTGACTTCAGGCAGTCTCTGCCACCTCTCCAGGTTGGAAGATACCTGGGAAAGCCAAACCCACCACCCACGCCCACACAGTCTGAGAGCTGCACAGGACTTGGAAACCCAGAGATCAGCAATTCCTTTGATACAGAAAAAAAAGAAGTGAAAAAAGTCCCCAGGGGCTCTTCAATGTTCCTTTTGTGGTTCCCACACACAGTCCTCTGTGTGCGCATCCCTGCAGCAGGTGAAAGATGCTGCTCAGGGCTCCAGCTGGCCCCCTCCCACCACAGCCTAACGCTTAACCGAGTGCCAAGGCTGGCATGAAAGAGGCCTTTCAACAAAAACAGACCAACCCAGTCACTTCAGAGAAGAGGCTGCAATAAATTCTAAGTGGGCAGAGCTCCTGGCACTTCCGAGTGCCCTGTGTTTACAACCAGGCTCTTCCACTGCTAGCCATATCCCAGCATTTTTAATTTTCTGGTTTGCTGGTCCCTATTACCTAAGAGACTCTGAGATGGAGTTTGTAGGAGGTAAAGATGTAAAGGCGTTTGAAAGCACTGGGATAGTGCATTACCCAGCCCCTAATCAAGCCCCAAACTGAGCTTGGCTGGAGACAGAGCACTCCTGCACCAACCCAGCCCCCAGAGAAGGAGAGCCCCTGGCCCATGCAGGGACAGCCTTGTGCACCCAGCAGTGGGGTGTGAAAGGGCTCTGCTCCTCTGTGCAATGGTTACACTTGGCAAGCAGAGGGAAATGAGTAAATATTAACAAAGGTTTACAGCTTGAACTCTAGATCTGGTGTTCATACTTACTAACTTCCCCTTTATTTTAGCATGTTCCATCACCAGCTGGATTCATGACACGGAAATGGCTTCGTGTCCGCTTGTGTTTGAGCTGCATGTGGCTGCATCCTCGGGTGATGCCTCTGAAGACATCAGTCACTCACAGGGCATTTGCCATGTTTCCTTCTTGCCTTCCATCCTACCAGTGTAGGTGGGAATTGTTCTTAGGAAACTTCAAGCAGGCTTTTTGCAAACTAACAATATATGTTAACAAAACAGAAAAAAAAAGTATCCTACCCTCACAAATAATTACACTGCTTTATTATTCGGTATTACAGTCTCAGGAAATGAAACAGCCTTTCCAAGATATGACACAGCTTTTTTTTCCCATCTCTCTGGCCACAACATAATGAAATTAAATATAAATTTGTTGTTTTGCTATATCTATTACACTGGAAGAACACAATTACTGGTAGAAACTATGCTCCAGCAGCCAAAGGTGGAACGAAGCGCTGTTCTCTCCTGATCTGCTGTAACCCACTTCAGTGTTCCCAGAAAAGCACAAGGAGGGACAGAAGGATGTAGTGGATAACAAAATACAGCGGTTTATTGAACAAAATGGGGCAAGGCAATGTTCCCTTTACATTCAATGAGAATTCAGGAGTATGAAGCAAAACATGCTATACATACATGGACGTGATACTTTGGTTAAATGTCATTCAGAAGTTCTATGCCAAACCTGATAAAATTATCAAGTGAACAGTCAAAATTAAGGAAAAAACCTAGGCTTGCATAGACGGATTATTGTCAGTGCGCAATTTATATTTAAGGATTAGCTGTTGCAACGCAGGGTACACTTGCAGCCCTGATGAATTTCAGCCTTCTGACTAATCCACCTCACTGCATGGCTAATATTTAGATTCAACAGGCTGAAAGTTTATCCTGAGGAGCTAAATGAGACAACTGCAGTCATTTCTCTGAGGCAGTTAACTACACTGCAGTGCAGAGATGCAGCTGGAGACACACCGTGGAGTCTACTTAGAGTGAACACTGATACAGTGGAACTTGTTTTCTGTGAAGTAGAAAATACTCATTTGTGTGTGCCACTGTCCTCTCTGGGACTCTCCTGGAACAGCCCGAACTGCACAGCTAAGCCTTGCCCTGTGCTGTTCATGGGGAGGAGGTGGCTGATGGTATCTCCAGCCCAGAAGCTGATGGCAGTGCAGCTTCTGAACACAAAACTCGTGTCCTGCAGCCTGTCCTGGGCGTAGCAGTCCAAGCAGCACTGGTGTGCGGCACAGCCAGAGCCTCCACGGCAGTGCTGCACAGCCAAGAATGTGCTATGGCACGTATTTTAAAGAGTAAGCGGGGATCTCTGCAGGCTTATGCCTGTCCTCCACAACAAAAGATAGAAGACACGCTGCCTGTGGCATACTTCACACGAGGGGCACGGCTGTGCCTCAGCGCTACGCCCCACACCCACCTCCCAAAAATCAGCACTGAGTATCTGGGGAGAGCAGGGCAAAACCAAACTGTCCATCAGCTGGGCATGGATACGGGGCAGAGCAACCCCCATAGTCACCTCCAGATGGGAATTCTTGCTGCATCCTCCTCCCTGGCAGCAGAGAGCTCGGCCACCCGTCAATCCGCGCTATGAGCTGTGCTTGGTTGCCTCCTGCATCTCACATAGCCTTGCAGCATCAGCGCTGCCCGCAGGAACGGCAGGAGCAATCTCCTCGGGGTGACAGGCACCCAGGAGATCGTTCTGTGCAAGAAGCGAAGAGTTTCATGGACCGGCTGCACTGGATTACAAGAGTGTAAACTCAGTAGGGGAAACCTCACACTGTCTCCAAGTGCTCCCCTTTATATATAAATAAGCAATCCACAGTTAGTTTGCATACAGGTTAATATGAATTAAAATAAAAACCTTGGTAATAAAAATATATAATATACACATTGATCAACAGCAATAAACTGAATGAAAACACTAGAATGTAACAGTGGCTGCAATTTGGCACAAAATAAAAACGCACAAAGGTCTAGCACTGTAAAAATAAAAATTCATTTTGTTTTTTCCCTAAGTAAGAGAATGTTATTAATCCTGATTCAAATCCTGACAGGTGGGAATGCTGAGATATAAAAATACTGTACATACAAGATCCCTTTTACAGAGTCAAGCAGACTGCAGCATTTGTAACTTCTGTCCTTCCTCCTCAAGAGGAGAAATTCAATGATGAGACTTCATCTATCCCCCAACAGCTGGTATTTTCCCACCCCCACCAAGTTCAAAACCATGCAGTTCTTTAAAAAAGATGAGATTAACCTGTTGGATCTATCCACGTGACGACAACCGCTTCTGGCTGCAGGAAGCTGTACAGTCCACATTAAGACAGTGTTTCATAGCAAGGTGACTCAGATCAGCCTGCTGAAGACATCGAGTATCCCTGCGTGTAAGGCACGATCGCTCGGGCTTGCCCGACCTCTCTTCTGCAGACCGCTGTGCTTCGGACGGAGGCAAGGAGGTGGCGCGAGCTCTTGCTGGTGAGATGTGCCTACTACGGAGATTAGGAAGTGCCAGGATTTCACGGTGATGAGTTTTCCACGTGGCGCCTGTTGCCTTGTTAATGCACAGAGTCAGAAAGGGATGCAAGACCTGAATGAGCTGGGCAGAAGTCCTGGCGAGGGCTCCGACATGCTAGTAAATCCAGAGAGAAACCATAGGCAATAGGCAAAGCTACTGAAACTTGGCAAGAGAAGACAAGGTAAAAATAAAGTTACTAAAACATTTTTCTGTCATAGAAAGGAAATATTGCTCTGATTGCTTCTTTTTAAAAGATAAACTTCACCGTGCCTCTTTCCAGGGCAGGGACACGGTGCTGATTTTGCATCTCGCCTACAGAAACTGCATCTTCTGGACTCTCAGCAGAACTGTGGCTCCTGAGGCCCAAGACAAACTGGCTCCTTGTTCATCCATGATCCTAACTGTTGTTGACCTCAATGGGATGACAGAATCTCCTTCCAAAAGTGGTTACTAAACACGCAAGTCCAGTTGCAACCTTTGCCTAAGGAAGTCTCTAACCTGCTGACTGCGTGAGCCCCACCAGGTACGTTAGATGAACAATTGCTCTGTTTATACCATCTACTACACGCTTTCCTCAGCTACCATTCCAGCATTTCTGTTTCTCTCAATAGATGTCAGCCCATTTAACAAAACCTCAGGGCCTCCCTGTTCACAAGGGCTATGGAAAAACAAAACAGGAGAAACACTTACAATGAACAGCAAATGAATAAAGGTAAGGAGTAAGAATAAAAATGTAAGGACTAAGGGAGGATATAGATCAAAGCAGCCCATAAAGCATTCAGCACTCCCTGAAGGCATCCAAGGAAGCAGCAGGTACTCCTGGGATCCTTCCCTTGGGCTCTTGCCTCTTGGTGCCATGGCTGGGGAACTTGGCTGACCCGAGGAGGCCATTAAAGAGATCCTGCAGCTCCACCGAGTAGGCACTGAGGTGTTCTTCAGACTTTACCCAGCTTCCAAATAAAACCAGAGTAAAGTCAACAACTTAGATACTCCCAAGCATCTCTCCCAAATTGACAGATTCTTCAAACGTCAGTGGGCTCAGGGCCTTCATGACTTTTCTGATGAGAGTAAGGCAGAAGTTAGTTGACTGCCGTACAAGAAAGCCCATCACAGCCAGCTACAGAGGCACAGGGAGGGCTGAATTCCAAGCTGGCGATCTCCCCTTGCCTTCTGCAGAGGTCACCATCTTTCCCCATGCACAGTGACTACAAAGCACAAACACTTTCCGATTTGGTAGGATTCTTCCCCATCCAGTTTTCACAAGCACACCAGATGACACAAGCAGCAGGGCCTGGACTGGGGTGTTTGTAGAAAGTATTAGTTCATAAAACCCCACCAGACATCCATTTCACAACAACAAATACTCTGATGGCAATGAAGGGGAAAAATCCATGGGAAAAAAAAATGGCATTTTCAGCAGTACAAATTTTGACTGTTACATGAAATACAAAAATAAATTTTTACAAAAGTTAAATCATTGCAGATGAGGTTGCCACATTGGCCCAAGTTATCAAACGAAACAGAAAAAAAATACGGTCTATGTTGTTCTTTTTCCAGATCCTTTAAAACAACGTTAACACTTCTGAATGGACAGAGATGGAACTAGAAGAGGGAACAAGGCAAGGACAGTAAAATCTAGCCGCTGGCTGGCATATTTCCTGAGAAGCAGCAGCAAGCAAGCAAGGGCTTGCGAGTCACTTAAGGGTTCAAGCAGGTGAGCAAGCCCACAGTCTGGAAGCACAGGTATGCAGCTAACGGGATGCTGCTGATGCACAACGTCTTACATCACAACATTTTTGGCTAGTGTATGCTTGGAGCAGAGGTCTACTGGGGGTTAACTGGTTCTTCACAGGTAATGAACTGCTGCCAGCATCCCAGTGGGGGTAGGAGATGGAAGTTTCGTGAGTTGCTGGTCAAGGCAAGGCTCATGCTGCAGTACTGAATGTGCCCCTGTAACTTCTGCGAAGAGGGAGTTGCGTTGTCTTGCTAGTGATTTGTCTCTGTAACTATCCTGACCAAGAACAACAGCCAAGCTTAAAGCCTTACAGTCGCCTCTGGGCTTGAATTGTGCATTACTGCAAGAGCAGAGAGCCATGATCTCTTCCAATTTCCCACCAGTGCTCCATGCCAGCATGTGCTCTCCACAAAGTTCTACAGCTCCATCAGGCTCTTCTCCCAGGCAGATTGATGCTGAGGGTAAGTACAGTCACGGCTCTCACTTCCCTCCTCATAGCCAGCAGCAGAACTGCAGGTGCCAGCAGCAGCCAAAGAGCGTGGTGGGACAGACCCAGTGCCGGGCATTAATGAAGCTGGGCTGCAGGGGCAACACAGCCAGGCTTGCTGCCATGAACTGGGCTGGCAAGTGAACACCTAGTCTGTACTGGCTGAACAGACTCCAAGCCAGTGTCCAGATGCTCAGCTTCGTTGTTTAAAAACACACTTGAAAAAATGGCAAAAAAATTTATTAAAAAGACAAAAGAATTTAAATGAGGAGAGGCCAAGGGAAAAGGCTACTTGTTTGTGCAAGGGAAGAATGATTTTCAAAGACTGGACGGAAAACAAGCCATCAAAGGGGGGGCGGGGGGGAAATCACTGCATGGGAGAATCTATACAGACAACTTCAACTTGCAGACCCCGCTACGCCCTAGAGCGCAACAGTTTTATCCTGTCTGGAGTCTGCCTGGGGTGCTGGATGGAGCAGTGTAGAGGGGAGGCAGTCAGCACAGACATTGTGTGGACTGTTCCGCACTCTGTGTCTATTTTAAAGATGCCTGTAACAGTACATTTTGGATTCAATGCCCACATGGCCCTACTTCAGTCCCACGTTTCCAAGACATATGCAGGTTCATACACAAGTTACTGTACTCAAGTGCACCAGCAACTGAGCTAGAAGTTGCAGTAGTTCCTACTTGGCTTCAGTGGAATTCCTTGGCTTCTATCACACTGAAGCTCAAAGCAGGTGACCACAAAGGTCCCTTCAGGCATTTAAACCTGTTGGTATGATTCTTCCCAACCCACAACTCACAGCTTCATCAACTCCCTGGCATGTCTTAAAAGTCATGCACACAAGGTCTAATTTCAGCTGAAATTGTGTTTCCTCTTAATTGTTCTATCCTATATCCTACAGCTAAATGCCTGGTTACACACTCTACCCAGATTGCTGGAAACCCTAGAAAGAAACATAGCAGTTAAAGAATTTTGTTCTACAGGCAATTTCTTCCTCACCAGTCCTACGTTCTGGATTTTGCTGGTGTACATTATGAAGATCCTCTCTCCTTCCTGCTAGCACGACTGTCAGGTTGGCTCAGCTGTCTTGTCCAGCACAGGAAGAACCACGTTTCCTCTTCTAACTCTCTTTGCTAAGTCATCCCAATATGGAAAGGACTTGAACTTCCGACGTTCTGCTGCATTGCCATAACCCAGCTCTTATCTTGGATTTTCCTCCCTGTTGTATGTGCATCTCTATTTGTCAAAGCTCCAGCCAAAGCTCAAAAATAAAAATAAAATGAAAGCCTCAAAAGAATGTAAGAGGGAGCTGTTAAGTCAGCTAGTTGATTCACACAGCTCAGCAGCGGCTAGATTATACTGCACTGCTTAAGTGATCACATATGAGTAAGAAATTGAAACAAACAAGTGTTCCTTATTAATATGATGACACTTCAAGAGGAGATCCTGGGAGTGGAGGCTGTACCTCCCATCGGGTAAGGAATCAATAAAGTTGCCTGGCAATTCCAGTACTGTTTGCTACAGAAGAGCCAGTACCAAAGCAAAGGCTAGCACAGTTTACTGCTTCCTACGGGAACCTGGAAAGCAAAACAGAAAGAAAAAAAATCATAAGGATAGATCCTGGTGAAGAAAATACTACCTGCAGTCATCTTTTACTTGTCCTGTCCTCTTGGAGGTCTGTGTGACTTCCAGGGTACTGGTAAAGCCAAATGCCAAAATGAGAAACGTATGTTATATTACTGAAGAAAAAGGAAGGACAGGTCCACAAGAGAGGCAGAAATTTGCATTTCTTCTAGGCTATGAACAGCACTGCAGCCACATTGCACAGTCTCACTAAAGAAAATGGAACGAACACGGCACTTACAGACTCTATAAAGTGCCATCAACTTTCCAGCTTGTTTGATGAAGACAGAATGCAAAAGTTTCCCAAACTTTACATTTTGGGAAGTAAACTGTCCATATTTTAGTCATAATCAGTGGAGCTGGAAGAAATCTGAGTGACTGAGTCAAACTCTCTCTGCCCCTTTCCTCCCCCAGGGACTCTACAGATAACTCAGACAACAGGCATTCAGATTTAAAAAACCGGGGGGGTGACCCTAACCACACTGCTCCTGTGCCGAGCAATTTCAGGACACGAGCCAACAAAGCAGCGCTGAGATGCTACATGAACAAAACAAGTCAGATCTCAGGACAAGCCTCTGTGATCATCCCATCTGCCTGCCAGACAGGTGATGCTGCAAGGTTTTGTCTTGTATTGGATTGTTCGATACTGGTGAGTCACGTAAAATCCATCACGTCATTGTCTTCATGTTATTTCTCCTTGCTGCCTGAATTTACAGTCATTCATCATTAAGAGATCACAGAGGACACGCAGAGAGCAGTTTGACAAACTCAAGGCAAACCAATTCAGCTTTTTTAGTCTCTCAGCCTGCAACATGCTCAGCAAATACAGCTCGAACTAGCACCACCTGCCTGCTGGGGCAATAATCTCCATTCCTCCTCTGTTAGCATCAATTTCAAACATCCTGTCCTGCAAGCTGCTTATCTGAGGAAAACAGCCCACAATAACCCAAGTGCTGGGGCAACCACAGGCTTGATCCTACCTTTAGGAGAGTGCTCAGGTTTGGGGATCTGGCGCAAGGGGCTGGGCTGGCTTGTGTAATACCGAGGGTGTTCAAAGTCATCGAGGAGAGGCTGTGACCTGCCAAGCAGAGTGAAAAAGAAGTGCTGGCGAAAAAAAAACCTCAAAGGCATAACAGTGTGGCAAAAGCAACATCTCAGCTGCCTCATCTGTCCCTATCAGTTTGATGATGTGTCTGGCCCAGACTTTTTACCTGGAGAGCAGCTCCTCTGAGCATAGCCCATTACTGTTTCTGCAGTGAGAAATGCACAGCATCTACTACTTCTCATGGACTGCTTTAATTTAATAATGGTTTCAAGTTGCTGGGAAACAAAGAATTTCCATTATTATGTTTGATGCAAACCTCACTCACAAGATCAACATTTTAAAGTGTTTAATGCTTGCCCAGTATTAAACCCAGAGTATTTTAATAAGATCTGTCTCAGTCTCCACTTGCAACCTCGTCTGTTGTTTCTTTTACTAACTCCAGACGAATTTCTAGGCTCTTATCTGGATTAGAAATCAAAGCCACGATCACTTCCAGGGTTCAGTCCCTCATGAGGAGCATTGGGCCAGGGTACCAAGTGATTTAGAAGCAGCACTGGGCTACAGCACATTCCCATCAGCTCAGGAATGAGGTATTCCAGAGCACACTGTACTTGCTTGCAGGTGCGTGTCCATTCGCACCAGCAGGAGCGGTGTACAGGGCTTAACTGGGAGCAAGGACCCAAGGCAGCAGCTGTGCAAATACATCGTGATTATTCCTTCCTGCCCAGAGATGACATTTGGTTTCACATCCCCAGCAGCTCTTTAACCCTCTCCATATTTCTCTGCCATTTAACAAATATCACTGCACTAGCTCATCAATCTCCATCAGCGCCAGGCAGGGAGACAGATATGGACAAACGCCACGAGCACAGCAAGTGATGCGTATCACTGAGCACCTCACGAGCTCTGTGCCCTCCATCTCTTCTCAGTGCTAAACCCTGTGCTCTCTATCAAGCCCCTTGTGTGTGGGTCAGGCTGGTCACCCCACAACTCCTCCCTAGGACTCATCTTCTGAGCAGCTTCCCAGCTTCATTTCCCCCTTTTTACCATCCAGTTCCAAGCTCACCTTGAAGGCCTGTCACCTTTGTGTCGCTGAGTTTCAGGCCCTTCTTTTGACCTTGAGCGTGTGGACTCGCTTGCATCATGCTGCTGGGAAGAAGGGAAAAGCAGCTCACCTGCGTGCCTTGCAAGACACCAGCCAGTGCACTGAGGCTGCCGCAGCTCCATGAAGCAGTCCTTTCGTGCTCAGTTTATACACACAACCAACCACAGCCAAACACGTGCAAACAGCAGTACCAGGACTAGTTTCCAGTAAATGAAACTCAGCCTTGCTCAGTCTAACTCAGTTTTTGCTCTAAATATGAGACAGCACTGGGGGACCCGTCCCGAAGCTGGGGTCGAACGCAGTCAGTGTGTAATCACTGTGCACATGGCTGGGCTCAGCACGAGGGACCAGCTACACGCAGCTGTGCTCCTGCAACCACTCAAACATAGTAAGCAGGCTGCAAGCACCAGAGCTACCTCCAACTGGACCTAAGATTAACACAACAGCCCCTTTAGCACCTCACCAGTGTAGACCATGAAATCTGTTTCCTATCACCTTCCACATGGACTAGCCAAGCCTCTGCAGCATTACTCATACAAAAAACTAGGCTTGACACACTCAATACTTTCATTACAGAACCAATTACATTCTGAAGCAGAGCGACAACCGGAGCAGCTGCGCTGTCCTTCTACCTGCAGTGCACAAGCAGAACCAACTACTGCCTCTATTGCTGCAGTCAGGATTTCAGCAGAGGGAGGACAGACAGCACTTGATGGAGGCCACAAGGTGTTGGGACATCCAGTGCCAACCTCCGAGGCCACAGCCCAAAGCTTGCCTTGCTTGACGCTGAAGCCAAAGAGCGTCTAACCAAGGAGGTGGCTCCAAAAGGCCTGGGAAGCAGCTGAATAACAGGCAGCAAGACCCTGTGGATGTAAGGGTCCACATCATTCCTTTTGCTCTCACCTCACACCCTCACTTCCCTCTGGAAATGGGAATAACAGTACAGCATTTCACTTGTGGCACCTCCTGAAGCTTGACATACCTTCCAGTCTTGATCATGCCTCCTCTTTTCAAAGGAAGACTTTTCTTTCTCCTTCCCTTTCTTGAAAGCCTTTTTCTCCTCAGCCATCAAGAGTCGGGCAATTTCCTAGAAGGGAAAATACAGAGTGTGCCCGATGGTTTTACTTTAAACCCTTTCCTGTGGGAAGCTGCCAGATGGGAAGGTTGCAAAGCCCATCTACAATCAGAAATCAAGTGACAGGGAAGACGGAAGACTGACTACATGCAGCACACCCAGTGGATCCCTGATCTGCCAGAACTGCGTTTGCAGAGCCTTTCTGCCCTGTATCCCTTTTCCTTCCATGGGGTGGGGTCACCTCACAGCATCTCTGAGAGTCTCCCTTGGACCTCAGTTACAAGAAATGCTCTTAAACAGCCATGAACTTCCTTCCACCATGGCTGCCACTGGTAGCACAACTGCCTGCTTAGCCAGCAGGAGCATACACATGAAAACCACTCACGGTCAAACCCCACCGGAGCCCTGAGCTTCCCCTACAAGGAGGGAAACGAGCAATTAGAGTCAAAGGGGTCAAGTGGGGTTTAGCTAATTCCACAAATAAAGGAATGCCGCAGACATTTGATTTCTTGCTCACCTCATCTTGGGCTACTTGAGCTGCCTTCTGATCTGCCTCGTTAGCCTTTGGAAAAAAAAAATAGGGGGGGGAAATATATAAAAACATAGAGACAAAAGAATATCACCTCTGTATTATTCACACCCATTAATCTACCGGGCAGGGCAAGTAGGTGCCCATACAAATACGCTACCATCCTCTCCAAATATACTTAGCTACCTTAATAATTATGTCATAACCCGATACCAAGCTGTCATTTCACCTTTTGAGCTGAGTTTTGCTCTCGTGTATCTGTCAGACCACACCACAATGCACTGCCCACCCCGCTGCCCTCTCTCTCAAAGATCAGCACTGGCTTGTCTCGCTTCTGGGCTGACCACACTGACTACAGGCCATCTTTACCTGCCTGGAAATGTTCATTTAATACCACCCTGCTTCAATCGTTTAAGTTTTGGATGTTTATTTCAGAAAACAGGGCTCTACTGGCTGGATGCCAGCTGTCACTCCATATCTGTGTGTACGGGAGACAAAGCTAATTACCAGAATGCACAGTAGCAAGACCTTAAGTCTTAAAGTCACTATCATATATAAAAGTTTTACAAATTAAAGTTGTCATCACTGGCTGCCTTAGTTTCTTCGAGTTGACTAATGCATCCTCTGTACTCACCAGGAGCTCTTCCTCCTGCAGCTTCCGAGCAATCTCTGCATCAGACAACTCCTGTTCCCTTCGGGGTGTATCATACATGGCTTGTCTCGTCCCCATCAACCTAGTGCCTACAGAATTGCGAGAGAAAATAAATCAACTCAACCGTTTCCCACACGCTTTGGTAAGGAAATCCACACCATCTCCCCAGCCACCTGCAAAAGCCCTGCTCAAGGGAATCAGAGACCACTGCCAGACAGCTGGTTTGAGCTTACCTTTGGCCGAGGTGCAGCACGCACCTTAGGGAGGTTTCTCTATACACACAGAAGTATCTGCTACACCACGTCTTATGGGACAAATAGCAGAAGAGGCCACAACCCTTGAAGCAGTCTTTGCTGACATAGCGATGCTGGCAAAGGAATCACTTTCCCTCCCCCCCCGCCCCGTGTTGATACAGATACACTGGCAAAACTGGACAGCAGAGAGCAGCCCAACAGTGTTCAGAGCCCCGCAGAGAGTCAGTGAACACACTGCTGGAGCGGCACAGGCTGCAAAAGTCACCTGGGACAGGTCCACATGAGGTCTGAGACAACTTCTTCCTTGGGCTGACCCATGAATTTTACAATTCACAGTGAGAAAACAGCCAAGTAAACATTTCTGAAGTTCATACAAGGTTCAGTTCAGTTTTATTTGTTTGTTTATTTTAAAGTTAAACCATCTCCAAGTGATCTAAAATGTTGCATTTTGAGAGTCTCTCCATAGCCTATTTGCACCAGGCCATCAAAAGAGCCTCACTGCCTTCACTCACGTGCAAGGAATGCCTTCTCCTTCCATCTGCAGTCTGAACTGTATTGTTCAGGCATCTTGGGACACCTAAATGAGCTTTCTGCTTTATATCCAAAGTACATAAACACTGCAGATGTCTGTCTCTTGCACCTCAAACCTAAAAAGTTTCACTCAAAACTTTCATGCCTCCAGCTACACCATTTACACATTTATTATAAATACCTGTTCCATCTTACTGGGCCACCTATCAGTTTCCTTCCCATCTTCTAAGACCAAGGGAAAAATACGAAGAAACCAACTGACCTCAAAAAACTTTTTGTGCATCTACCAACAAACTACCGTCATACTCTATCAAGCATCCCGAAGACTTCAATCTGCAGAGGGCCAGAGATCTCATGAACCAACCTGGAGTAAAACCATGGAATAGGAAAACACCTCTTCTGTAGGTATTAAAGGAGGTATGGGGGGGGTTCTGCTTTTTGTTATGTTCAAATCAACTGATCAATGATCTTAAACAATTACACCCCTCTTACAAACCATCTTAGCATGAGAAGAAAACTTCAGCTCTGGCATGTTATGGTCAAATGTGTGACCTGGCATTTCCCAGCATGCTTTGATCAATCCAAGTTGTGAAGAGCTGCAGTCTCTGGCCAGCACAGAAAGCCTGGCAAAAAGCACCAGCTTGGTCAGAGTTAAATTATTCAGAGTGCTTCCAAACTCAAGGTAAACACAGTTTTACCATGCTGGAATGAACAACAGCATGGCCGACAGGCTCCTGTACAGTATTACCTCTATGAAGAATACATTTCCAGGAATTGTTTGCTGGCCAGCCCAAGCCTGAGCTTTCTCCACACGCTGATCGGTGCCAGGCTTCGTTTGCTCAGAAGACAACAATAAATGCTACTTCCACATCGCTTCTGCCCACAAGCAGGGGAGCACAAAGGCCACCACAACCACGGCCCACAGGAAGGGGGTGTGAGCTTCTGGCTATTTTGACTCAGTGTGACAGGGTACTGAGTCACTCGGACCCACACTGTATCAGGGTAAATCATGACCTACTGATTATATATAAAAACCTGATTAACACCTTCCACTTTCCCAGAGAAAACTCTTGCATGATGAAGAATAATTCTCCCAGCATCTCCAGAGACAGACATGCACCATTAGCCACACTTTATCCAAGTGAAGACCAGTTAGATGGTGTAAAGCATAAGTTCCCATGCTGTGACAGACATAGATCCAAGTCTCTGCCTCCTACTTTCACTAAGAGACAGGTCACCCCCAGTGTGGCTTTAAAAGCAGAAAGATGGGTCTGAACCTTTAAAATCCTCAAGTATTATTGAAAAACAAGAACTACACAGGTACACATTTCCCAGAAAAATCCACCAGTACAGAATTTAAGAAGAACCCCATCTTACAAACAGAGCCCAGCCAGACACCTGGTGCCACTACAGAACTCTGCCAGAAGCGAATTGATTATGTTGCCAGCAGGGTTTTCAATAAGAAGCGGATGGGAATTGCTGCCTTGTTAGTGCTTAAGTGAACTGTCTTCACTTACAGCCTTGCATCCCAAATCAACAAAACACAAGTGTAATTGTAACATTTGGGGTTTTGTTATTTTTTTTTTCTCCTGTGCAAGGAGACCACAGCATAAAATACATAATGAAAACACAAACTGGCTGTTGGTTGGTTGTTTTTTGGGTTTTTTGGGTGGTTTGTTTTTTTTTTTCCCCCAAAACCAAGGGCATCATTTCCAACAACACGTTACTACTCATCCCCTCTGACACCATGGAACATGTCAGGAAATGAACAGAGCAAGAACATCAACGGATAAGAAGAATCTCATGAAATAAGGGAGAAACCTGGGCGGGATTCGCCATGTACGCATTGCAGGTGGGTATCAGAGATAAGCACGTTCAGAGGAAACAACACGGATTTCAGACACCAGGATGGGAGGTGCAAAGGTCCATCCCCAGACGTACGCACACCTTCCCCATCACTTGGTTACCTGAGTCTCGCCGGCAGTCTCCAGCCTTCCCCTGGGTCACAGCATGCGGGGAGGAGGAAGGCCTCCTGTGTCCTGCCCTTCTGCAGTCTCTCTGCTCACCCCTCCTATTATCATCTCTAGCTTCAGCATCATGGAGCTTCTCGTTACGCACCGTCCTGTGTGAGGAGCGGCCCTGATGACGAGATTTGTGTTTCTCGGGGCGCACCAGCTGGCTGCCGCCCCGATGCCAGGTCTCCTGCTCAGCCTCCAGTTCCATCTCAAGAAGAGGAAGGTGCTTTTCTCCATCTTGCTTTGTCGGCTTTCTGCCGTGCCGCGCCTGGTCTGTGAGTTCATGCTCTGACTCCAGGTCAAGACTGAGAGGTCTCCAGGCCTTCTCCCCGCCAGCTGCTCTCCTCTCCCGCGGCTCCCAGCTACTGCTGTGGTCGTAGGCACCACGCTCAGCCTCTCTTTCCAGGTCAAGGCTGGGAGGTCTCCTGGACCTCCCCTGGCTGGCTGATTTCCACTCCTGCCGATGGCCATTGCCGGCCTCGCTTGGTTGAGGAGACCTCCGGCGACCCTCCGAGGGGGAATGCCCGCATCCCGAGGAGCCATCGGACAAAGGCGAGGGTGCTTCTCGGCGCTCTCTCCGCCAGCGCGCGCGCCTGCCACCACTGCGGGCCCTGCATGGCTCAGAAACCTGCTCTCTGGAGTCACCCCAGCGGTGCTCTGAGCAATGAGGGGGACAAACAAGGAGCGGGTTAGTGGTGTGAGGTTAGTCATGGTTCGATGAGGCCAGACTCACAGCACGCAGATGAGGGAGCTCGATGCAAGAAGCTGGAAATGCAGGCAAAGCGCGGTGGGATGAGAAAGAAAAATCCGCAGGATATAACGGGAGGAGGAGGGAAATGGAGCCTGGCTGGCAGTCAGGCAGTACAGGAGGCAATGCGGTTGGAGCAGAAAGCACAGGTCCAGCCCGAAACGATGTCCAAGCACTTCCCAAGACAAGGACAAGTTAACATGAAGGACCTTCAACGATGCCATTGGGGCTGTAAAAAATCAGCCAGCAGAGCAGCTCATCTCCTGGTGCCACATCAGTGCTGCAGGATATTGGAACCATCAGAGAAAGACTTGCTAAGGAGGGTGCAAAAGGCAGGTGAGGCTGGCAGGCAACAGAGGGGTGTGAGGCCAAGCACAGGGTCACGTTGAATCCCAGTTTATGAGCACTGGCTTCAGGCACAAGGTTTTGCATCATTAAAAACAGCCTCACCTAACAGGGGGGAAGACTCACATAAAGAAAAAGAGACAAGTGGGATGGGATTTTATAGTTTTTTTTTTAAAGCTCAAGAACAAGATGATGGACAGCTGCAGCATCCAAATATCTTCTACCACAGACTGTCAACGTATCTCTTGCGGATCCAGAATTTTCAGGGCCGACACTTCCTTATTGCCTAAATAAAAGTTTAGGCTCTGACTGCAGCGAGGGCTATGGAAATTTAAGGGCAGGAAAAGACTTCACAAAACCCAGGCTCCTGACCTCAGCAATGTAGGGGGAAAAGCCGCTTGCTCAGCAGCGTAGCACGGTTGTTTCCTCCGTGCTTTCCAGAAAGCAGGTGGAAATTCTCTTTGCTTTTAGTTTCAGCAATAAACGTAACACAGCTCTGAGGATGCAGTAGTCTGCCTGTATAAAATCTGCTGACCGATTTGTTTTCCAATCAACGTATTTGCTAAGAAAAATTTCTGCACCGAGTGAACTGTTATCTCTACAGCGGGTTTTCAGAATGAAGGCATATTTCTGAAGAAAAAAAATTTCCTTGAAGCAGAAGCTGATTTTGAACAGAACTATACAAAAAAAAAAAAAACAAAACCAGCAGTGTAAGATTTTCCTTCTCCACTAGTGAGTTTTTACAGTATCCAAAAATATTTAAAATAGATTTCACTGCACATGAACTGCATTCTGTTTTAATAAATAGCTCTGCCTTCTGTATGATAATCCAGATTTCAGAAGAAAACCCACCAAAACTGAATGTTCCCTTCAACTCATTCTACTTAGAAAAACCCTTTTCAGAGCCAGAAAAAATATAGCCCACAGAAAATCCACCTTGAAAACAAATCTGCGTGACTTTTATCCAGAATAGGTATATTTTTAAAAATCCAGGAACTGTCAGAGTAACCACAGAAGTTCCTGTTAACTGGTTGGCTTTTCTGCTCAGTTTTAGATCATTCACATGATTTACAGAAAACAAATATCCAATAAAACAATCTAAGTGACTTACTGAACAACAGAGACCAGGGCCTGAAAGCAAGAGTCAGTTCTAAGAATTAATTCAATTTTCTCATTAAGGAAAGCTCAATAAATACAGCAGTAGAGAGCAGGAGACCATGGAAGAGAGAAGGGTGGCTGCGCATGGAAAGGCTCAGTGCAGGTCACACACCCATGCCAGACAGCCTGAGCAGAAGATTTGCTTTTCGGGTATCTCAGGGCGATTAACTCCTCGGCAAGCGCCGGTTCCTGCGGCACCTTCCGCAGGGGCCGTGTAAACACTCTTTAGGACCTGGTGTAACTCTCTCAAGCAGCAAGTGACTGAGCAAATACAGAAATGTTTTTCATGGCACAGATACTCCTGGGAGGAACTCTGTGCCTTCTTTCACGTTTGTTTTTCCACTTTATAAAAGCTCAGACTGCTCTGAAGCAATAGCCTTAATCCACACTCCTCCTGGATGTGGATAAATTTTTATTCAAGATAGACTAAAACCCAAACAAAGCAAGGGCTTTTTTGGTTTAAGTTCACAAGTAACAAAGACAATACAAAGCAAGGATGCTGAAGCCTAATCAAATGGTGCCCAAGTATTTAACAGGTTCTAGATCAAAGGACGAGATGATCCAGGCATCAAAATCCACTTCAGTCCTTTCTAGTTTTTAAGGAGCAAGGAGCAAGAGCAGCACTACTATGAATGGACAGGCAGAACACCTTCTACTTCACCTCTAAGACTACAGATTATCGTAGGAGGAAAAATCAGACCCACAAGGTACGCTGCTCTCCAAATACACACCACAGCCTCAGTTCAGAGAGTCACAGGCTTTCGCCAGCTGATTTCTGTTATAAAAATCCATCCTGTCCTACCATCTCTGCATGGCAACACTATTACCTATACCGTACTATTTCAGGGACTTGTCCCATTTAATTCTGAAAAACTGAAGTGTGGGTTGGACATAAGACTCCAAGATCAAAGTCTTTTCCAGCTCTGTAGACGTAGCAGGACTTGTGCTAATCACATTTCCACTTGGTTACTGTTTCACATTTTGTGCTTTATATTTTCTTGGTCATCCTTGAACTTCTTCCGAATTGAAACTAAAGTACTTTGTGTAAGTTCAAATAAAACACATTTGAAATCTCCAATGGCATCAATGTTAAAATGAGAAATAAGAGGTTTGATCTTCATCTTCACAATCTGTTAATCAAAAGCAGCCTCTCTCTTCCCTAGCACGTTTTTTTCCGAAGAAAGAACACAAGAACCACCACCAGTGCACAGCAAAGCCATCCCCAGATTGCTCCATAATTAAACATACCCCGATTCTCTCCTCCCAATTTAAAGAAGGTCTGTATTCAATCATAAAAGGCAACGAAGAGAAAGCCATACAGCGCTGCGGGTCATATCTTTTCCACAACGTACAGTCCCAGATGGTAATCACAGCAGAGACACTCTGTGGCGATGACCTTGTTATTCAGCAAGTCATCCAACGCGGCTGTGCTAATTGTAATGCTTGGGTACGTACCTGCGAGGAATTATTTTCTGAAAGGCTGTTTCATGAACCAGCATTTATTCCTTTATGCACACAGCCGTGCCAGCATCGCAGATGAGCATGAGGAACTGTTTTTCTTCAAACGCAAGTGTGGAATTGCGTCTGCATTTCTCCCCCGCACGCTTGCGGTGTGACATACAAGTAACTGTGGCTTATCACTACCATCAGCTACTGTCTTCTTCCACAAGCCCTTTCAAAACATGCATGCAAAGGTGTGCTTGCACATACACACACCACACACCCTATCGCTGTCCTTCAGGCCACCTTCTAGGACATCAAAAATTATAAAAATGTCTTCTCCACTTTTTTATTTGTAAGTATTCCCTGATTCTAGAATGAATTCTCATCCTGACCCTGTAAACTGATGCAGTGCTACAGTGCTAAATGCAGGACTGCAGGAGAAGGGAAACCTCCTAAACAGAGTTGCCAGATCACCAGGTTCATCTATACTGCCATGATCTTGATCCTTTATCTAGCAGAAACGTACCTCCATTTTCTGCGTAATAGCTATCTTCATAGACTGTGTGTCCCTGGGATTCTGGGTAATGCTTCTTCCGCTTTTTTTCTTCCTGCAGTTCTTTCTGTTGTAGGAGACGGGCAATGTCCTGCAGAGATGGAATAAAACTGACATTACCTTTCCCCCTCTAAAAAAATATCTCCACATTCTTCTATTAAAATACTTTATCCAATTATAAAAATCCTGATAGTTTAGTTTTTCAGACAGGGCAACAACAGAGTTACTCTGAAATTCCATCTCTGGGCTGGACGGGGCTTCCAACATAGAAGCTGACACAAGGGACCACCTGAGCAACCAGTACCCAACCTCACCCAGGCCTACCACAGAGCTTCCAGCCCCGCGGCCGACTCGCAGGCTCCTACTCTGCGTGCACATCCCTGACGGCCAAAGCACGGTGGAAAGGAGTGCAAAGACCGTCTCCAGCTGAAGGCACTTCTGACTGGAAGGAGTTCTCAGAGCAAGTCATGAACTTGCTTCAAACTAGCTGTAATTTACAGGGACTGCAGCATGTCAGGCAGGGAAATGCATCAATCTGACAGACAGAGGCTGAAGGAAAAGAAAATCGAAAGGGACGTTAGGAAGAAAGGACTCGGCACAAGGCAGGAGCACTGCGGGGGCTACAGCTGTTTATCTTCTGTGGCAGTTTTGGTAGATACGCCATCTAAGAGAATAACACTCCATTTTCCTAATTGGTTTTCCTTCGAGGTGACTAATGGATCAACAAGGCCTAGCAACAGCAAACAGCTCCCTGGGGCTTGCTCATTTGGGGCCCAGAAGCTTGCGAGTCAGTGGAGCTAGTCTAGAGCTAGGACAAGAAGCTGGAGGATACCAGCAGGGCACACCAGCCCTTTGGACGCTGTTCATTTAAGCCTCCCTAATCCTTACGACATTTACGGAGCCACGCATGTAAAGTGTACACTAGAGGCAGGAAAGGTATCACTGAAATGCAAACCAAGAGCCAGCACCCTCCAAGGCAAAGCCAGCACTGGAGGACAACTACAAGTTCAAGTACAAAATATTATTTCAGGATTCGGATCAGATCTGGTCAATAACCAGCTTTGTGGAGGGCCTGGGGATGCTACAGGCTCTTTACAAAAAAAAAGAAAAAAAAAAGAAAAAAAAAGGAAATAAAAGAAAAAAAAACCCTCCCCTGACAAGGTTAACCTCCTCTAGCAAGTACAGTAAGTCTATAAATATATGGGCTTAAGCACATTATCTCCAGGACTGAGACAGCTCAGGACTTGCAAATCCACACAAACCATTTCTTACAAACTGGACTTGTAAGCTGGCAGGCCTAGCGCTTCGTTCAAAATCCCCGTGCACCAGACTGGGTCTGCCTCGAGCAGAGCACTGCCGCAACACTGCTAACGACTACTGATACCGGAGAGCTATCGCGGACGCTGGGCAGCTGCTACAGCCTCACATGTGACAAACACCAGGCCAGCCCGGCGTGTGGCCAGTACCAGAAAACTTTCTTTCACCCAGAAAGTCGTGCAGGGCACGGGTACAGATGCTGGGCAAAGGCCACAGAAGGGGTTCTGATGTTTGTCACTCTGCCAGCTGACGAACCCCTGGGGCATAGTCACTCGCGTTGCTCAGGCTCTGTGTCAGCGCAAGAGCACACCCCAACAGAAACAACGCTGTGGGGGGGCCGTGGAAGGGAAGCAGGACCAATTCAAGCTCTCCATGTCCTGTTGCGAGGACAGGCGGTACTGCCACACCCCGGTACCCAGCTGCAGCCCAGCTCCATCCACGGTTACATTCCAGCCACACTTGGGAGCTTGCCATGTACCAGCAGGAAGAGAAACAATATTTATGAGTTATCCTCATTGCTTTGAGCCACATTCATTTGAAGATTGCTCCGAACAGCACAAGACAGTCAGCACGCTGGTTGGACAGGTTGCAGGGACCTGCTGACAGACTGCTGACATCCCAGCAGCTCTCAACATAAAGCAGGAAGGAAAGGTGCAATTCCCACAGCCAACATGAGTAGTATTGCATCCCCTTCGCCTTCTCCATAAAAATAAGACAGATGGTCACATTTACAGCTCAAAACCTTTAGCCAGAGTGTTCCTCTCACCCCCACTGCCACAAGCTCCTCGTGGAAGCCCTTCCACGTCTGCCTGAGCAGCCTTTCAGTACTGGCTTGGACTTAATGGCATAAGAAGAAAATGAGGTTTTGCACAAGCAAACTGATGCATCTGTCAGGTAAGGACAGATTCTTATTTCAGACTCTTCCAGGAAACACAGGCTTGTGTTCAAGCTCTTCCTACAGAGAAAAATGCCACCAGATGCCTCTTGAGCGTCTTGAGACTACTCAGACTTCTCAGGAAACTATCTGTAACCAAAAATGGGGCCACATTGCAGGCTCACACAGGTGTTTCTCCGCTCTGCGGCTTTCTGAACACCCAATCTGACAGAATGACACAATGAAGTGATCAGCAAGCCAAATTCTTCGAATACCGTGGACAAACCACTCTGCCCACTCTCAAGCAACAGTGGCAGAGAGATATTCTGAATTCACAAAAGGAACCTGCCAGCAAGAAACTGCAACAGAGTGTTGAGGCTGCGAAAAACTAAATTGAAGATGAAGGAAGCTAATGGAGAAGACAGAGATGGATGGCTGGGCTGAGGGTATGCTGACATCTTTGCACCAGAGACCAAGAAATCATGACCCAGGATTCTCCCACAAGTAGTACCTGCCTTCACGCGCTTGAGAAAGCAAGCGGCTCTCAAAGTGTACAAACAACTACAACTTCCTACACCAGGGCAATGAACACCTCAACAAGACCTACTTATTGCCTGCCCTCTTCATTAGCAAGGTCACTGGTATCAACAACGTTTGTGACCCTTAAGCACAGGGACTATGACTGTATCTTATTCCTGTAACAGGACTCCCCAGAATTGCTGTGCACACCAAGACCTGTGAGGACCAGGACTGACACCATGCAAGCCAACTGCTGTGGCTACTGACCGAGAAATTCCTGCACCGAAAGGGCTGCTACAAATAGCCCTGCCATCCCTGCAGCTTAAAGGTTACCTCGTCTTTTTCCTCTTGCCTGCGGCGCTGCTCCGCTTCAAATACCAGCTTCACTTGGATTTCCTGAGCGATCTCGCAGTCCTGTCGTTCTCTAGAAGGCAAGAGACAAGGATTATAGGCATCAGTCAGCCTGAAGAAAGGGATAAGAGAGATGAAGAACCATCTGATTTACACAGAAGAATTATTACCCAGTATTAGTGCAGAGCATACGAATCCTCACCAGGGACCAGGACTCCCTGTACTTCCTGCTGACCAAATTTAAAAAATAGGTCCCAAAACATTCACAATCAGAGTACAAAGCAAGATAAAACACATTCATAGGCAGTTTGCTAAGGTTTGTAGGTACCATGGGACAGGGCAGGCTAAGGAGTCTCTGCAAACAGCCTAATTCTGCTGAGGAGTTTTTGTACACGTGGTGCCAAAGGAGGGGTTTAGGGGTCAGGTAAACGCAGGCATTTCTGGGAAGAGGTTTTCACGTGAAAGCCAAGAAGGAGAGAGCGCAGAAATGCTGACAACAAAACGCAGTAAGCAGGCCAAGGGGAGGCTGGAGGTGGCAGTTCAGTAATGAATGAGAAATGCTGCTGAGCTGGGACGAGACACAAAAGCAGAACCGGTGCCAAGAGGCAAGAGAGCGACATGCGTCAAAATGAGGGGTGAGGGAGCAATCATCCACTGCGGATGCAGGAGCTACAGTCCTGCATTAACTGGGGAGAGACAAAGAGATACCGAATAACTGAGGCATGAAATGAGAGTTTCGTCTGTGCAGGTAGACTAGGAAGGCTGTATTTCAGGGAATTCCTTCCAAAGCATCTCCAAGAATTGTGCCATACTCAGCCATGGGCTCCGATGCCCGGCAAACAGGCTGGAATGACGGCCAGGGGCTCCTTAGGGCAACCCAGAAAGACTGGGAGGATTTGAGAAGAAAGATTCAGAGCTCTCTCTTTCAGCACTGCTGAAATTGAGCAAAAGACTAGCTCTAAACAGGTCAGAAAAGTCAATCTAAGCTATCTCCGCAACTGAGACTACTGAAAGGCAAGGCAAAGAAGGAGATGAGAATGTGAGCAGCAACAGGCAGAGTTTGCTTTATTAGAATACAATCTTTTGAAGAATACACTTGCAACATCAGATAGGCGATGGGAGCACTACCAAGAGCGTATTATGTAAATGAAGCAAATATTTCAAGAGAGGCAGGTTCAGCTATGTCAAAGTTGGGCCGTGTAGACTGGAGCAACTAGTTCTAGGCTTGAGCAAGGATCAGGGCATAAGTGACGTAGTGAACTTGGAGGCAAGGGACAGGAAGGGAGTCTAGCATGTGAGTGGGGGAAATTAAAATAGTAACTGTAGAGAAGCACTTTCGGTAGCAAAACAGAGAGAAGTGGCATGGCTGAAGCAGTCAGTGGGACCAGAGAGCCAGCTTTTATAGAAAGTAAAGAAGAATGAGAGAAGCAGAAAGAGTGGATATGTGGCTTAAGGTAGGGAGGAAGGACACTGGGACAAGAAGAGGGTTTAGAGGACAAATGCCACCAGGAAACAACTAATCTGTCATAGGGAAGGAAAAGGAACATGTGGCAGGAGGGAAAAGAAGCTTCTTTATTTCTGGCAACTGCTTCTTGAAAGCAGACATGCAATTGGGTATAGCATGTTATTTATATCTCCTTCCCCAAACACATGTGAACCCCAAGTCAGTGTCACAACATGGTATTTCCTTCCCTCTCCCAGACCACCACACTCACAAACACTTGTGCTTAAAACTGACCCACAGCTAGAGACGCCCTGGAAGGCATTCATGAATTTCAGTGTTTGCAGTGCTGGAGTTATCAGTAGGCCAAACATCTGCAGCTAGGTTTACAGTTAGACTTGATAATCTTCAAGGTCTTTTCCAACCAAAATGATTCTATGATTCTATTTAGACGCCAGTTTCTTCCATCCAGTTGGCATTTTGCATGTGTGCATTTCACCTGACTCCAGTAAGAGACCTTTTCAAAGGCACAAGCTCACACGGCAGTAAATCTAGTTCTTTAACATGCCGTATAAAAAGGGAGCTCGGCAAACCCAGTACCAGCAGCGAACCACAGTCCCCAGCAAAACAGTACCTGAATGTGCAAATCCTGGGGAGCAGACTGTCAGTGGGCCTAAGACAGTGGATCCCTTACAACCCCAGTCTCAGAGGACATGAATCAAGGTATAAAATAAGTTAGAAAGGTCAGACATATCAAGGCATTGCACGTCTCCAGTTCCGCGAGCACCTGTGAACAGAGCTAAGGTGCCAAGTTCATCAGCACCAACTGACTTGCTAAATGCTTAAAATACCTCTTACTGCAGACAAACAGGAGACAGAAACAGCTAACCGTCTTTTAGAGCCAAGGCAACAAGGTCATTGCCTCTCTGTTCACAGCAGAGAACACTAGAAGTAATGCAAAAGCAGAAGCATTTCTTGCTCCTGATGACATGCATCTTGGAATACACCCTACCAATCCAACAGCCACTGAACAGCAACAGAGGATTAGATTTTTGGTTTTATTGCTCAGTGGTAATTAAACACTGAGACCTGATTAGTTAATCAACATTGGCCAATGTTTCAACTTGACTGAGTATAAGAAAATAGGTTAAAGAACTTTGACAGCTCTTCTTGTCCTTCGGCTTCCTTAGTGTGAGTTCAAGTGCCCATCAGTCCCCAGAAATCAGCCAAAGCAAAGTAAACGCCACCACCCCTGAGCCTCATACCTATGTATTCTTTGCTCCTGGGCAGCCAGGAGTGGTAAGAGTGTCAGGGAGACTCTACATCAGTTTAGCAAAAAAAGTCAAAAAAAAAAAAAGTCAGTGTGACCGGAAAGCCATTCACATTGGCAACAATTACTTGCTACAGCCAGATGAGAAAAAAAAACCCAGAAGGGTTAAGCGAAGTGTTCAAAGAAACTGTTCACATTAGCGTAACAGAACCATCACGGCACTGGGAGCAAAATGAGGAAAGAGCATACTTTCACGGTATTTCCGACAGTTATTTTAGCAACCTTGCTACTATGCTTGGCAGCGTGCAGGCTGCTCAGCTAGATGTGAGAGATGCTCTTAAAGAAGCATGAAAATAAGGTTTGATGCCTCCCTGAATTCTTAAAAAGAGAAGTTATTTCTATTCTCTCACTTATCTTCACGACGTCTTTCCGAGAGAATCTAGGATTTGAAAGACAGAAGAAAGCCCATAAATTTGAAGGGCTTATTTTATGTCCCCTGTTTCTGCAGTCCACCCAGTTCTGCCTCTTTACTCCTCCATCACCTTGCAGTGCCAAACTGTCCCAGACAATGCAGTAAGCAACAACAGCAAGGATCATTTTGTTGCCAGAACACAATGATCTTGCACAAGGAAGAGACAGGAACACACAGAGAATTAAGGAAGAAAAAGATCCAATTACAAGAGGATGCCGCCAACTTTTTTTACCATTGTTGCAGAAGAGTTCATGCTTTCAGGAGCAGAACTGCTGCTGACACAACATTTTGCTTCAGCAGTTCTGCCTGTAACTTGGCTCACAAAGTTAGCAAATTCCATTTCACAGAGTCTTACAACAAGAAAATTGTTTGCAGTTCCCAGCAAGTAACAAAAAGGAATCATCTCTGCCATACAAAATTAATTTTTTCTGTTGTCATTTACATGCTTACAGCTCTAATTGGTAATGAAGACAAAGCTATTGAAAGAAAGCACAAACTTCAGGGAAACACATGTATGTACCCAGTGCTGTCTGAGTACTCTGGGAACATTGAAAACAGTGGCTGATTTATCACGCCCCAGCTTCAAACCTTTTACGAGCAGCTCCTTTGAAGCCAGTCCTGTATCTCACACATCTGCAACACAGAGCTCTTCTGCTCCATCTCTGCCAGAGGAGCCACCCAGGGTTCGTGATCCACCACCTGCTGTACCTGGTGGGTGGCATCACGGAGCACAGCGCACCGCTGGGAGACGGACCTTGCCTCACCAACCCTGCTTGTGCAGGGAGCCCCATCAGAACGCAAGCTGCCGGCTTCCTCATCGGGATCTGACCGAGCCCTCTCACACCACCCATTTGTTACACCTCACACATTGCAAGAGACTAAGTTGGGGGGTGGGGG
>Ga0065711_1026196_pt1 | contig 96431 bp, 56 predicted proteins | sample Hoacrofraction12_FD_59098 | JGI IMG/M metagenome (GOLD analysis project Ga0065711, IMG submission 59098) | Hoatzin crop microbial communities from Cojedes, Venezuela - Epithelial fraction 12 v2 (version 2) | ecosystem: Host-associated > Birds > Digestive system > Esophagus > Crop | place...
CTTGACAGTCTGGGGTGAAAGCATGTGTACACATTTTCAAAAATCAGCTGTTGCCTTAGAGAATATATGTATGGTTGCTGATTTTCCAAGATACGCACCATTGTGCGCCCCTGAGAATGGTAAAACCTTTCCTGTGTGAAAGCAGCAACTACATTTACAACAAGCTGCACATGCCAACCATGTCAAGACTCTTCACAGTGAAGAGCCCCCAAGATAATGACTGCATGATAGGCAGTTAAATTACATTATGTAAATTACATGCAAATGTATGCGCAACATATGATAATTAAAACCTTTCTAAATACATATTTGCAAAATATAATTCATCATGGTCCACGAGGTTGTAATCTACATTTTTTAAATGAATGGTGCATAAACTCAGAAAAATCACACAAAAGTGAATGATAATAATTTGAAATATAATGACCTATCATTAATCAATCAATTTAGGTTCTTTACAGAGTATCACTAATTCAAAAAAAATCCACTGATTAACTAAATAAAATCTGGAAGCCCTTACCAACAATTTGCACTTGCATAAAATATAAGAACTAATGTGCTACTGTGACTGTGTGCATTCAGTCATCATGGCTGGGAGGTGAATAATCGCATATGCAATGTTAAGAAACAGCACCTGGCAAGAATAGAAAAGTTACTAAGAAATATGACAAAGCTCTCGGGAATTATTTTTAAACTTAATCTGTAGAGTTCAAACCATGATGGGTACATGTAGCTGTCTGAAAGGGAGCAGGGTTAACTGATAAATTATACCGGTCTTTTTCTGAGTCATGCTGGTGGTCTCTAGAGATGTCCAGCCCAAGTCCTGACCAGGTTTGACATGCTCTTCAATCCATAGTTCATGGCAGGATTACTACCCACAGTGGCATAGTAGAGCTGTGTGAGTGATGAGTCTAAAATCAGTAACTGCACAGTCTGGCACCAAATGCTTCTCTTGTACCTCCTCTTGCATGTGGGGGAAACTGTCAAGGCAGCAATCTTCTCTCTCCCTCTTATTTTCCATTCCTCCCTCCCCCCAGAGAAGGAGTTTCAGTAGTTTTCTCCTCCTGCATCTAGTTCGCAGAGCTAATATTCCTATGATGCTTTCAGCTGATTTGAGTCAGGACTGACTTATGAAGGTCAACAACCAGAAGAAATCTGAAGGCTGGAATTTAAGGTACATTTGAGCCCAGCACAGCCTGTGGGGAAAGGGAACAGGTACAAATCTCACAGTACCTTGTGATGACTGCCGCAAAAGACAGGCAGGTTTGGAAGGTAAATACTCCTGCCTACCTCCATAAATGCCTGCAGGAGCTAGGCAGGCCTATTTGTGTGTGTTTGTTTAAAATTGGATACCTTCCTCCTCCCTACACCTGTGTTTTCATTTGGAAAAGACCTTGTTCTTTCATGATGCCTCATGTGAATGTCAAATATGCAGAGCAAGGATTCAATCCTCTTGACAGTCTGGGGTGAAAGCATGTGTACACATTTTCAAAAATCAGCTGTTGCCTTAGAGAATATATGTATGGTTGCTGATTTTCCAAGATACGCACCATTGTGCGCCCACTACTGGCCTAGAAACCCCCTTTTTTTTCTTTCAGCTGATGACATTCAGTGAATTTGATTCTTCTGGTTTGAAGGAAGTCAGTCAGGGCTCAGCAAGCCTCAGGTTATAGCATGACAGTATACAGCCTTTCAGCCTGATCTTGCCAGCAGTGAGGTGCAGGCTTATGTGTAGCCATAGGACTAATCTCCTAAAATTACCAGGACTTGTCACACATGTAAAAACAAAACGATGCTTTTTAAAAAGTCATAGTTTGGCAACTGAGGAAAACTCTCCCACCTTTCAATGCAAGTATGTAGTACTGATGAATTAGCAGAATAAATGGGTGCAAAAATAATCTTTTTTTCTCATGTTTGAAATAATGCTCATTAATAATAATGATCAGCACCTTTCAGCTGACATTGGTGACCACTGGGATTGACTGATAATGAATAAGCACAAGGAGGAAAGTCACTTTGCCCGTTGCTGACTTGTGAATATTGGACAGTTTCAATTTTCTTTACGTGGCATCTTCTGTTTGAGGCATGTGTTACACAGATTCTGAGTATCTTTGGTAGAGTTCCTTATTGCCAGAGAATAGGTCCACCCTCCTTCACAATAAGCTGTGTTTTTTCTTTCCAGTACATCAAGCTGCTGAAATAAAGAATTTTTTTGAAAAGTCTACTCCCAGAAGAGGGCAGCTAAGCAGCCAGCTGCAGTACTGTTTGCGAATTACTCCAGGCCTGATTCTGCCACCTGTGCTTATATCCTGTAACCACACTGATTTTTTTGGTGGAACTGCCTGTGAAATTATTCCACCTGCCACACTGGTAGCTTCTGGATTGGGCTTCTGCTAAGCTCTCAGTTTCCATCCATTCTGCGAGAAGAGCAGGCAGGAGGCCATCACATTTGTACAACTCCTGCACGCAGGCAGGCGAATCCATGCTGCATTTTCCAGTGGGGTGCTGTCAGAAAAGATTTTTATAAAAAGAGAAAATTGAATTTTCAGGCTTCTAGGTCTGACCAGCTCTGGAAATTCAGAGTACTAGCATTTATCAGAACCAAATAACAAATAGTTTAAAATCCACTTATCGCTATTTAGGGGTTTGTAGCATTTTGAAATGCCTCTAAATAAGCAGTGTCTGAGCCTCTAAATAAGCAATGTCGGACCACCACACAGAAAGATGGTTTTGCAAAAAGCACTTTCCAAGTAAAATGTCCAGGCTTTTATTTATATAGTCCAGCATCTAATAATAGTTCTTAAAAAGAAAGATATTGACATATCTAACAAAATTACATGGCACTTGGTTGAATTCTATGAGTGGTGCTGTCGTCATATTGAAATCTATTAGAAGTTTAACATAACAGCAGGCCAGCTGGCAGCCTTGAGAGCAATGGTAAGAAGGCATTCAGAAACATTCTCTGCAGGGATGTATATTGACGTGACAAGGAAAGTATATTGACACGGGCTTTAGTTTTGTGGAGAGAAAGGCAAGAATATAGACTCCAATCATTTTGTGTGACAAGTATCGTCACCTGGGGCCCTGCTACCCTACCTGAGCAGGATATCTGCAGGGAACCTTGGTGAAGGAAAGTTTGAAATTAATGTTTCCAATTTGCATAGGTATAGCTACATGTAACATTGTTTTCAAAGTGTGTAAAAATATCCACTAGCACAGGAACAGAACCTGTCCAGAAAAAAGATGGAAGTTATTTTGATTGATATTTTTGTTTTTATAATGACAAGAATATCCACCGTAGACAGAAGGATTATTGCAAAAATAATTCATTTAGCATTTGTAAAGGGCTTTTTGCTCGTAATTTCTTTCATATATTTTATGACTTGACCAATACAGCATGAAAAGCCCTTATCATGAATGTAAACTTCTTAAGAAAACATTACCTTAGCTAATGCAAGGGGAGTTGACAAAGCTGCCAATGATGCATGCCTCCAGACAGAGGAGTCTAAATCAGTTGCTGTCTGCAGCTTTGGTCCATCAGATCAAGCCTTCTAAGGGTGCAGGGGTCAAATTGCCAGTCAGTGTCCACGACTGAGAAACATGTTTCATTTTGTTTACCTGTGAAAGGATGCTACCTCCTACAATAATCACAGGGTGAGTAGTCTTCATAAACAACAGCATGTTTTCTTTTTGTGTGTTTGCTTATCTGGAAAAAGCATCTGGAATAGTAATGCTCTGAGTGCTGTGCAGGGAAGCAGAGCAGAGCTGCTGCTGCGTAGTTTAAGAGTTAAGTCCCGAGGAGATGAAAATAGAAAGCCTGATTGCTGGTTGTCTCATCAGCCCTTGTGAAGAGCAGCTGACAGTGTTCATGTTTGGAAGAGGAGAGGAAATTGGAAATCCATTACATTTCTCCTGGTATTTCAATCACAGGAATGTATGTGTCTGCAGTTCAGAAAATACAGAGAGGCTAAGATGCTGAAGCCACAATTCAGAAATGTCCGTTGTCACACATTAGCAGAACTGTAAACTGGTTAAGAAAAAAATAGCACTGTTTCTTCAAACTCAGTCTGTGATCAAGGGAAATAGGACTTCTGAAGCTAGATGGGGTAGCTCTGGGCTTTTTCTCTTTCTGCTTGATTTTTGTTTGTGACTGAATGCTGAAATTTGGATTTGGCATAGTGAATGTCAGCCACCAGACTGGGGCTTGGACCAAGAGTAGCTTGCAGAATATCAGTGACCATTTTGATTGTGATAAATATCACAAAACCAGAACAAAAGCAGTTCTTTCTCTCCTAAGAGCAGTTTTTGACCAGGTTGCTGGTTTGACACCCATACACTTGTCCCTCCCTCACTGTTTCTGTTTTCACACTTTAAACAAAGGCCCTCACAAAGCTTCAGATCAACTGTTGCACAAGATACCCAGCACGTTTCAAGGCCAGACTGTCACACGAAACCTACAATAGACACTCATCAGGGAAGGCAGTTTGGGGAGTGGATATTGGGCCACCTCCTGAAATCTGCAGTAAAGGCACACAAAAGATGGTTTTGCAAAAAGTGTTACATGTGATGCTACTTGCTATTCAGCAGGATAAAAGAAAGAAAGTAGGTGGAAAGTACTTGATTCTGACAACTAAAGAATAGTATGTGCTACTTTTTTTAACGAGATTTCATTTTTCCTTTGAATCAGCTATTGGTCTTGTGCTTCTGTCACTGACATACACACTGTCATCTGGACTTCAGTATTGTGCTGTTGCGCAGCATTAGAACTGTCAACTTTTTTGTCGTTGTCTCCTGGAACACTATCTATTTATTCATATGGCACTAAGGATGCACAGTTCCCAGACAATCTTTTTCTTTTTTTTTTTTTCTTTTAATATAAAGTAAAAAGGAATGTAGGCAGAGGTTATAACAAGATCTTATTCTTATTTCTTTGATAACCCTCCCACTGCTGCTGGTCGGGCTGCATGGCCCCCTTAGGGCACTTTGCAGCACAGCCAGCCTGCAGCCGCCAGGATGGCAGGGGTGCCCTAAGAGACCAGAGGACTCCTTTTTGCTTCCTTGTCTTTACTGAAAGTAGAGCAAAGCTCCCATATGAACTTCAACGCGTATGAACTTTTTTCTCTGATTCCAGTGCCTTAGCTTCACATTTTGCTGCACACAAAGCTTATCAGACAGATTGAAAAATTTGAGGAAATCCATGAGAGCAAAAAAAAACATTTGGCGCCAGAAAGAGACAAAGAAACATAAGGTGACAATCTATACTCCAATTTAGGGGAACTTTTGCCTCAGCTGCTCTCAGAAAACTTAAAACATACTTTCTCTTGCCTTTGCAGAATTGCTCTGCTTTACCTCCAGAGTGAATGTGGCAATTTTCCAAGCCACAATTATCAAAGGAGAGGAAATAAATCACTCTAATGTTTGGCTGGTAGGAATCCAAGCAGTAGAGAAACTACCTTCTTTCTAGACAGTCTTGTAAAAAATGGTCTGATTTACTCAAACTTTTTGACTCATGTTTCTGCTTGAGTCTACAGCTTGCAAGCCATAAACATTGTGACAAATAATAAAGTAATCATGCAATTAGGACTCAATCACTTACGCTGTATGAGTGACCTCTTGCTTGTTTTTCCCCTACATAAGAAGAAATAAATGCTGTCTTTTTCTCCCCTCTGGTATTAGGTTATAGCTTGAATTATGTGAAAACCAGAAAGTTTGTTCTCCTGATTTTATCCTTGTAGGGTTATCTAGACTGTGGCCTGTCATGAGGCAGTCAAGGTGCATGGTACATTTTACTAGTTGCCCACAGCACATGGACAGGTGAGGAGTGGGGAGATGCAGAGAGAGTGACCTGCGGCTTCTTCCTCTTTCCAAAACTCAAGGCAGTCTGGTGGGACAGGGAGCAGGGATGGACAAATTGTGGCTTTTGAACTCTGTGCACTCCTGTGGCAATTCAAGAGCAGCCGTCGGGCCAAGGCTGTGCCACATGTTTGTCACTTGGGCTATGTTGGTACAAGGCAGGACCAGAGCAACCCGCATCACTGGCTGTGGGAAGAAGTGATCCAGCAGATGCTGCCGGCTTCAGCCTGGTAGAGCAAGTCATTTTGGGATACCGCATCGTGCCCACCTCTGTCCCACAGCAGGACTCTTCAGCCATCACTGTCGCCCTCCTGTGACCTACTCCCTGCGCCTCCCCCCGCTCTCTGCTCTCATATCACACATGAAATGCAACACGCATACATGTGTATCTCATGCTGCTTGGCTATATGAAGATATTGGTCAGTGGCTTGTAAGCTCAGCAATTTTGGGCAGTTCTACTGCAAGGCTTTGGGAAAGGGGGAAACAAAGAAGAAATCCTGGCTTGAAGGTGCCATGTAGTGCCATCTTAAAGTATAGCTTTGTGGGTCCCCGGGCCCAGGTTGAAAGGAATCTGTTGATCACTCAGTCAGTGGGCTGCCAGATGTCCCATGTCAAATAACTTCCTGTAGTAGAGGCTTGTGTCACGTGTCCCATATGGAAAGCACTCAGTACATGGGCTTTCCTGTATTTCCATGGAGACCTGCCATTTTTTTCCAGGTGCCTACAGCACAGATGCTGTTGTTAACATGAATATCAACTAAACCATGCAGCTGTTCATTTTGGTGGCTGGGGACCAAAGACTCACACGTGCCCAATGCATAGCCACTTTACACCTGTTTGACTAGGACTGTGACAGAACTTGCTACTTCAAATCTTGTTTATTTTGCATCGTGGAGTCCCAGGCACATCTATGCCGGGTGCCTCATAAATGCCCTCAGCTGGTATGGTCTGCACTCTGATGCTCTTCTCAAGGCTGTGTGTAAGAAGCTTCTAACAAGGACCTGCTTTCAGTCTGTCTGGAGTTTAGAATGCAAGCCTCTTTTGGGTCGAACAGATACTTCTCTCTTAGTGGTCAATCGCATTTTTCCTTTTAGCTCTTTGCTGCTAGAAGTGCTTCATCTGTCTTCTTTCCACAGCAGCAGTACTGTTGATTTGATTCTGAGTGGACAGAGCTAGATCTGAGGTGCCAGGATAATCTGTTTGTCTCATGACATGCCCAGCATATTAAAATTAAGCAATGGCCAACTTATATATGCACTTAAATTGCACCGTAATAACACTGTTCTTAGGGGACTCTAACAAGAACTGGAGAATGACACCAAATCAATGGACTTCTTGCTAAAAGAAAGAACTAAGCTAAAGCTCAGATGCTAAGCCCAAAGGACTTTCTTCAAACCTGTTAAAATAGACTTTCAATGAAATAAGGTTGTCAAGAAAAAGTTTTATCTTCAGGTCTTTAAGAGTATCTCTTACATGAATAAGCAGAGAAGTGAAATAGAAAGCCATTGTTTGTTTTTAAAAAAAAAGAAGGAGGACAAAAAAGAATGTTATCACAAATCCCATGCAGTGTGAGAATAGCATGTGGTTTTCTTTTTAGTTTGGTCAGCTTTGTTGGGTATTCTTACTCCATTCTCTTCCAACACAATGCATTTCTTACTTTATATTTGATTTGAATTACTTTTCTAGCTGTAAGATACATGTGTGCTGTGATCTCTTCTGCAAAACACCCAGAATCCTGGCTCATTTTCCTTTCCATCAATATGAATTCTTTCAGTTTCCATCTCTTATAGAACAGCCTAAATAAGGCAGAATCTCTTCAGTCATAAAGACATCACTCCAGAAGCTATGCCCAAAAACCCTTTCCAGAGAGACAAAGATAAATCCTCATCATTCCAGATGAGTTAATGAGGATTCTGCATTAAATCAGACTGCTCTTTACGAGTCTCCATCACTGTGCTTTCTTCTTTCCCTCTCTGCCTGAATTTTAGACCTACCTTTAGATTCTCCCTTAATCACTTGCTTCCAAAGGTGCTGGCCTGCCTTTGGCTGGTTGATTTTTCAAAACAAGCTTCCTGTCTTTGTGTAATAAGTCTTTTTTTGCTTCTTTTCAGCGATGGTTGGGCAGACAGAGATGAAGTCATAGAAGGTTATGAACCTGAAGCAAATGGAGGCATCACTATCAAACTGCAGTCTCCAGAGGTCTTGTCATTTGATGACTACTATCTGAAGCTGCGTCTGGACACCAACACCCGCAACCCCTGGTTTCCTGAGTTCTGGCAGCACAGATTTCAGTGTCGCATCCCGGGGCACCCGCTAGAGAATCCCAACTTCCAGAAGAACTGCACTGGTAACCTGTCAACTATTTTCCTGTTTGAATCTGTGCTCTCATAAAAATATGTCTTTGTTTTTTTTGTTCTTTAGCTTTTTTTTTAAATGTATAAATCACCAGTGAAAAGTGCCAACCCCAAATTTTACATATATAAATCCCAGGTCTGATGGGATATCTGGCACTGGTTGCACAGCCTCCACGCATTTTAGTTCTATTCTGTTATAGAGTGACTTGTTCCCTTTTCATGTTTTAGCGTTATGCTGATGCTGATGAGAGTGTCCAAGTTTGTAATATGGTTTGTAAAAAATAAGTAACCACTAAATATTAACAAAAATCAGAACAGATTTATACTTCAATTCTCAAAATCAGCTTTTCTGATCAGCTGAATAATCAGGAAATTCACAGAAAATATTATGGCAGAAAACAAATTTCAAGAAAAATTGATGAATTTAAAAACTGGCCAGTCATCTGCTTCAGCCTTTCTTTTCTTCACCCATTAAAACATTTATAGTTTTTTTCCACTGTGTAGCATTCATATAAAAAACACACTGTACTACAGAAAAAATTAACTGTCACCTCATAGGAAGACAAGTGTATCTGTGCATAGACAGGTTTTCTCTTCCATAGCAGAATCTGAGAAAATAAACTAAAATGTTTCAGCAAGATTAAATTTATTATAAAATTGAGTGAGAGGTGGTCGCTTTTCTGTAAAATACTTGCTGAATAATTTTTGCAAATATTTTGTTTGTAGTTTGTAAACATTTAATTTCTAGTAAAAAAGGTATACTCTCTTAGTAAGAAAGTTACTCTATTAGAATCCCACGGATTTCTGTCCTGTTTACATTTCCACCTCCTCCTTCTTGTAGCGGTAACCTCAGTTGGTCTTCATGTGCTCCCTGAGCTGAATTCCCACAGTGTTTCTAGTTCTTCCCTTCTCCATTAGTAACACTACTTAACAACTTTCACTTTAACTTTTGTTTCCCAACATTAACAGCTTAGACATATCATCAAATATGTGATATAACTCTTATTAACAGCTGAGACATATCACCAAATACTGTCACTAACTCAGAACTGTCCTGATGTGCTGACTGACAGACAGACTGGCCCATCTGGGTGCTGAGGGGCTAATGGCAAGCCATGTAGGCTAAATAAATGTTGGGGTTATACTGATATTTTTTCCTCAAAGGAGTCATTAACTTTGAGCTCTAGCAAAATGTTGATTTATGGTATATGTATTTAATTGGTTTTGAGACTGCTTCAGCTCAGAAAGAGGAGTTAATATAGGCCAACAAGGGCAGAAATTACTAAGGGGAGGTTGAATGATGGATGCATAGTGCAAATGCATAGCCTTCTTTCTTAAGAAAAGAAGCTGAAAATTGCATTGTTTTGGTCATTCCATTCACATAAATAAATTTTATGCTGATATTCTATAGAAAGGTCTAATTTCTGAGAAATCTCAGCAGCTGTTGTAACCACAGGTAGTTTATTATGCAGTCTCTGTTTGGTTATGAAACTAAAAACTTTAGTCTAAACCAGCACAGTCATTCTTCATCTGCTGCATCAAAGGCAAATAACAGGTGGTGAGTTCAAAACAGCCAAGGTGGGGTACTGCTGCACAGAATGTGTACATGAGTTTTCAGACAGTGGTTGCAGTAGACTCTAAGATTGTATGTGAGCCAAAAACCAGTTAAACAAATTAATGGAAAAAATCAAATAAGGGCTCTTTTATGGAAAAAATACCCACCACCCCAAGCTGGCTCAGGACATCCCAGGGTTGAAGCCACTAGACACTGAAGAGGGTGATGCAGAGGTACCGTTACATGCCTTCCCTGGTGTTCGGTGCTTCTCAAGGCATAAAGTATCAGAGACAGGAGCCACTACATTCACAGAATCACAGAATCACAGAATGTTAGGGCTTGGATGGGGCCTCTGTGGGTCATCTAGTCCAACCCCCCTGCCCAAGCAGGGTCACCTACAGCAGCCTGCACAGGACCTTGTCCAGGCGGGTCTTGAATATCTCCAGAGAAGGAGACTCCACAGCCTCCCTGGGCAGCCTGTTCCAGTGCTCCGTCACCCTCAGATTGAAGAAGTTCTTCCTCATGTTCAGACAGAACTTCCTATGCTTCAGTTTGTATTCTGATAATACTAGTGAAACATAAAAGTATTTGTCTACATTGGTAGACTCTGGCAGTTAATAGTCACAATTCAGGTGCTCAGATGTCTTTCCTCTAAAAAGCTGTAAGTTTTTGCCTGAAGCCTCAAAAAGTGTGATACTTTTTAGGCTTTGCTGAAAAGTGATCAACTCTTAAATTTGGTGATGAACCACTGATAACCCTCAAGCTTATCACACACAACTGAGAAGTTCATAAATGTCACAGATCACCGAAGGGAAACGCCACAAGCCAAGTAATGGCATACCTACAGGATCAAGAGATCTACATGTCACCAGGAAGTCTGAGGACAGTAAAATATTGCATTTGTTTTTCTTTAACTGACTGGTGACTGTCTGGCACCATCAGAGCTTTCTGCAAACGTGTCTTTATATGACCTGTCTTCAGGGTTAAGAATGTAACTGCAAACACTAACAGCTTCAAAGCTTACTGTTAGAGCCTTTGTTTCCAAGGAGGTCTAGTATGATAGTGCCAAGAAACTGCCTTCTTCACTGCTCACAGGTTTGGAGACAGGCCTCTTCACAAGCTCTCTGTAAAAAAAAGAATTTTGAATTGCCTCTTCCCTCCTTCACAAAGTATCTCCATGCACAAATTAGAAGGAGAGAATCCATGCTGCTCAATAAATAGTAAGCACTAATATTTGAAATCCTTTAAAAGTACCAACAGACAAGTTCTTACTTCTTTGTGGTACTACAGATTTAAGTACTGGTGATGCTACTGCACCACCCCAGGAAAATTACCAGTGTTCAGTACTGGTACTGAGCACCTTGACTCCATTATATCTAAGAGCACTCTTACCTCACAGTATTTCATCAGTATTCCTGTAACAAGGTACATAGGGTCCTGCATTATGGAAAAAGCTGAGTCCCATGTGGTCCCAGGAGTCCCTCTACATTATTAGCCTGTGTTGTGACTACCTCTGGGTCCTGATCTGTTCTGTAGTCCAGAAGTGCACTGGTACTTCTTATTGAGTACAAAGCACACCCATACTTTTGCATAGATAGAAATCAACTCAAAGGCAGTAGACTGCTCAAGTTCATCTTCCACGTCAGGAAATTTAACATCCCAGGAAACTATCTAATGAAAAAAAAACCCAAGGGCAAAAATACTTGTGATATTTAGGGAAGCATAGTGTATATGTATTTACCCAGCAATGGGTTGCCTAGGAGCAACTCGTAACAAAAAAAAAAGAAAAGGCAATGTTGTTCTCCAACTACCTTATTAAAAAAGATCGAAAATCCTTGGACCTTTCCATTGTGAAAAGATTAATTACAAAGTTTGTGTTTCAGAATCTTCAATTACTGCTCACCCAGTATAATTTGCTCATATACAACCTAATCACTTTACTGAGTGATTTATTCAAAATTGCCACTGGAATGTGAAGTTCAATTTTTAGCATTCATGGATAGGCAAGGACTTCTCAAGCAATTACAGCTGCTGCATTTGCAATTTCTCACACCCTGTTACTGTTGAGTCAGCACTAGCTTGGGATTGCAGACTCTCTAGGAAGCAAAGGAAAGCCAGTTCCTAGAAATCCTCCTTCTCTGATGACAAGAATTACTGCTTAAATTACTCAATTCAGTCCCTGAGAAGACCGATGTTGTCCTTCAAGAATTCTTACGATACACTGAGCTCTGAATGTACATTTGTATTTTTGTGGAAAAAAGTCTATCATCTGCTCCAAGCACTACTGGAAGGAAGCAAGTCCAAGTGCCGTCCACTCTGTGAAGTCTGTGGGATGCCTAACAATTGGCCACATTTTCAGAATAGCTTATCTAGATGTACTAGGACTATGTGGCAGTAGCACAAGTTCTGGGGAAGAGAAGACAATCATTGAGAGTTTTGCAGTGGCTGCTCTTTTGGATTATCCCTTCTCGTAAAAATTAAACAACTTTTCCCACTTGGGTAGCAGCCAAATGAGTGGGAGCTATTTTTGACTCATTCTTTGCTCATGTAGCCAAATGCCTCTCATAAGGGAATGTCTTTCTCCCTATCTCTCTCCCTCCCTCTTTCTCTCTCTCTGTTATAGGAGGTATTCTTCCTCTACACAATAGGATTCAAGTCTAGAAATTTTCTTCTATGTAGATGTATTGGATGTAGCAGACCTCATAATGGTGTGCTTTGTATGGCTAGAAAGGTGTTGATAACACAGCAGTATTTTGGCCACTACACTGAGGCTGTCTCTCCACCCCTGTCCCCCCTCAAAGGCCAGTGGGCTGGGAGTCAGTAAGAGGTTTGGAGGGGACACAGCCAGAACAGCTGACCCAAACTGACCAGAGTTTCCCTACTGTATGATGTCGTGCTCAGCAATAAAAGCTAAGAGAAAGGAAGGGGGCAGGGGCATTCATTATTAAGGCATTTGTCTTCCAAAGCAACCTCTACATGCTGGGGCATGGAAGTAGGGACTTCCTACAAAGTGGCTGGACATCAGCTGCTGATGGAGGTAGAGAATAAATTCTTTGCTTCCATGTGTGGCCTTTGCTTTTCTTTATTAAAGTGCCTTTATCTTGACCCATGAGTTTTTCATTCTATTTTCTCCCCCTGTCCTGCTGAGGAGGGGGAATGAAAGAGTGGCTTAGTGGGCACCTGGCAGCCAGCCAAGGTTAACCCACCGTAGTAGAAAAGATATATTTGTTTATGACCATACTCCTGTAGTTTTCTTGATATCTAGCAGGCCAAAACCACTTCCACTACAGACTTATTCTTAAACTCCCCATGCCACTAAGGTACTTTTGATGTTTTCCATGTAGTAGCTACATTCTTTAGGAAATAAAGCATGTCCTGCAACTCTGCATGGACCCCTGACTCATCACGAGTTTCAGAACTTTGCACCATTTTTCATACCCTTCAGATGAAAAGTCAGAATAGAGCAGACTGTTTTGACACTAGCAGAAAAAAGCATCTTCTGAATTAGAGATACTAAGCAGCTACCTAACTCAGGATGGACCTGACACTAAGTTCCTTCAGCACACAACCTCAGGTACAGCCCAAAGCAACAGTCACAACTTGTCTCTGTTCATTGGACAACTCAGCCTGTTCCACATTTTGGAGATTGTACCAAGATTGTACACTGACAGCAAGATTAGGTGACAGACTATGTATGTCAGGCAACAGAGTTCAGATACCTTTCCAACAGTTTTGTAGGATGTTGTCTTCGCCCTGATCAGACAGAAATAGCCTGAATGGAAGTGTTTTTCTCCTTACAAAATTACAGTAAGAAATCTTTCTCTGTTAGACTTTGTGAGACCACACAGGCCAGAATTAAATGCAAGTCACATTCACACAGAAATGCTGTAGAACTCAGTACAGTTGAAACACGTGCATGGAGGTCTAACTGCTCATTTACAGAATGCCTTATTCACCTCCTGGCAGATAATACAACTGCTGTAGTTTATGTAAACCGTGTGGGATGAGTACTCCTCTGCACCACAAGAGACAGTTATGAAATTGGTTATGGAACTGATGCAAATATCAGATTATGCTCACAGCAGTTCGTCTGCTGGGACAACAAAATACATTGGCAGGCAATCAGCACAGACATTTTTCAACAGAGCAAAGTGGAACAAAGTGGGCAATTCATGACTCATTCATTGATTCAATTGATCTTTGAGGAGAAGGATTATTTGTCAGTGAACCTATTTGTGGCAGACTAGAACAAGAAATGTAGATTTTTTTTTTGTTCCAAAGGAGGTCACAGTCCAAGTTCTCTATAGGATGCTTACTCATGCCTTGGTCATGCCATAAGGAATACTTTATCTGCTAATTCTTGTCTCAATCCAAAAGGAATACAAACAATCAGTCTGAGTGCAACCGGCATCACAGAAGAAAGCTAGCTCAGGAAGACTGTAGTCCAACTCTCTGGTCAAAGCAGAGTAAGCTATGAGATTGCTCAGGGCTTTTTATTCACTGGGGTGAAAACCTCCAAGCATGAAGGTGTCACAGCCTCTCTGGGCCACCTGTTCCACTGCTTGAATGTGGAAAAGTTTTGCCTCATATCCATTCTGAATCCCTCTTTTTTCAAGTTATGCCCATTTTCTCTTATCCTCCCACCGTGCTTCACCAAGAAGAACCTGTCTCTCTCTTCTTGATAACCACCCTGTAGGTATGAGGGACTGTTGTAAGGTTCCCCTGCAGCCATCTCTTCTCCAGGCTGAACAAACCCAAGTCCTTCAGCCTGTCCCCAAAGTGCAAGGACTGCAGCTCCCAGTCATCTTAATAGCCCTCTGCTGAATGTGCTCCAGGTTATCAATGTATTTCTGTACTGGGGGTTCACAAACTATGTGCAGTATTCCAGATGCAGCCTGATGAATGCAAAGTAAGGGGTGGTGGTAGCAGGAAGATAATCACATGCCGCAGTTGCTGGCTGTGCTATCAGTACCACCCTGGATGCTGCTTATGTTCATTCCTGCCAAAGATCTGTATGGCCACCATATTCTTGTGTCAGATTTGGTCCTAAGAAGTTGTATCTTTTTCCATCTACTTTCTGCATCAGCAGACTCACTTAGAAAGAGGACATAAGCTTTCAGCACAACTAAGTAATTCTGGATGTCCACCATGAATCTTCATAGCATGTCAAATCATGGACAGAACATATTAATGATAGCAGATAAGAGCTTGTGAGGAAGACTGAATGTTCCAGATAAGACATTTGTGTTTTGGTATGAATAGTGCAGAGTCATACTTCTTGAGACAAAAAATGCAGGTCATATAGACTATTTTGTCACTGTAAAGGCCTTGAATAATTCACTTTGCTTGGTATAGCCATAGTCTGAATGAAATGAGCATGGTGTGGAGGTGTTTTAGATAACAGACACCCACACAGCAATATGTGCAAAGAGCAGTACAGTGTTACATGACCATACCAGTCCAGGAGTGGTATGGTTCTGTCTGTGAGACATTATACCCAAGCTATTAAATCCAATCATTTCAACAAGTGCTTCTGGAGCCATCTTGACTTGTTTGCCTCTAGTTAAGATTTCACTGAAAAGCATCCCTAAAGTGTTTGCCACCATTATCACCCACTCATTAAAAAGTAACCGGTTTTATCTCATCCAGACATAGACAGAGCCCTTATAGTTTTAGTGAGGTTGGTTTTTTTTCTGACATAGCATAATAACTTTCTTTTAGAAGATACACAGAGCCTCTACTCATGCCTGTCATGGTGTTTGTTTTCCTGTATTCATCTGTGAAGTTCTCTTTGATTGCACTTATTGCACCAGACAGGAAGATAGAAGACTGATGGCTGACCTGTTCCACCCTCAGATAGTTTTGTACTTGGCCAATGCATCTTTCAGACTACACCCAGTCAACCAGTAATATAGTTCAAAGCTGCTATTGATCAAAGATTTTTTTCTCAAGACCCATCTTCGTTTTGACAAATTTGTATGAGATAGTATGGGGCCCTCATTTTCTCCTATCAGTGGACAAAGCATTCCAGGATGCGTATTTGTTTTTTCCTACACTTTGCTGAAAGAGTGAATGCATTTTCAGCAAGAACTGATCTGAGCAGTTTTCAGAGTGTTTCAGGTTATGTTATGAGTTGAACAAATTGAATGCAGCAGACATTATTAGGTCTCATTCTGCTGTGTAAGAGGTGCTTATAGGTGCTTCTCTGAGAATGTTCCTTTGATCTCAACACCTAAAAGGCTGCCCCATGGAGCACCTGTCCCATGAGACTTTGCATCTACAGTAGGAGCTATTTTCACTACAACACGCCAAAAAATTTATAAGACAATAGCCTGAGCCACACTCTGCCAGGTCAGTCACTGCCTGTAAATCACCTGTGCAGTATATAGGAGACAAGTTCGTAAGCTTTTGAAGAAGGAATCAAGCTGTTAACATGCCACAACTTCTTCAAGATGTGTTGTATCTTACACATCCTGTGACTCGCCCTCCCCAACCCCTGCTTTGCATTCCCATTTTATACTGTAGTCCTTGCTGTAGAGAAGGAGCTGAGTCCTGTGTCACTCTTTTTGTCCTCAGTATGAGGCAGGAGGAGCTAGGATTCGTCCCACAGTAGCGATCAAATGTGACCTCAATTTCATGGGCACTTAGAATGAAGCCTATTAAGGACAACTTGTCCGAAAGAACTCTAGTTGCTGGACTGCTTAGTCAAGACTATTTTACAGCAGAGAAGACGGGAGACCTGTAGCCTCATTTTGTTTCCCAGACAAGGTTACAGACAGCTTTTAAGGCTTAAAGAAGAGGAAGATTAATAATACTTTATTATGTGATCTTTATCTGTGACAAATCATATGAATTATTCACAGAAGACATTATCTACGGCCAGGTTTTTGTTCATTTGCTTCTAACTTCTTATTTCTTTGTTTGGAAGAAAGCAGCTACTTTTAGCTAATATTTTATATTTCAAAAAATATTTTTAAACCAGGCTGTCAATCAAAATATAATAACAATAAATATTTTTCTTCTTTTGGGATCCATGAAAAAATGAGATCATCATCAAATAAAGGAAAGAAGCAGTATACATACACCTTTGCAAACAGCAGAAAAGACAGTTTGCAGTACATATACATATTACAGCAGGATATGACAAAACTTTTCTGAATTTAATATTTACACCTACATTTTGCATTGTGGTTTTGAGCAGTCAAAATTCCCACTTCTGGGATTAAAAGGATCCTTGGGTAGGCTTGTGACATTCAGCCTTCTCCATTCCACCGGTCAACTGATGGTGCTGCAAAGGAACGGGACACAGGAGGCGTGCTCCTTTGTGCCTCCTTGGGGCTCCTGTCTCCTGTGCCTGGAGAGTGGCAGGGGCACTCCTGACTGCTCAGACCATCACAGGTGCTTTGAACTTGCATCAGGAATGTGGTGAGGACAAAAGCACACAATTAAAATGAATCGATTTTTTCCTAGAAATCAATTGTTTGTGCAGGTCATGTGTCAGAACAATTAGCCTAGATATAAGCATTTAACCAAATCACTAAGTAAACCAGATGAAATAACAAAGGTAACTGATCTGAAAACAAGGCCAACAGCCTTCTGTCAGCCCTCCTGGTTCTTTATTAGATCATGTTTTCCCTTCTCTCATTTATCTGTAGGCAGAAAGTTTTTAAATTCACCTTGCAGTTTTATGGGTTGTCTTTACCGGCAACATTGCCCCTTACATACAGGTGCAAAGGGGATGCAGTAGAGGCTAACGTGTAGGCACAAACCCACACACTCACACATGTCTAGCTGCAGCCCAGAGATACTCTTTGTGCACCCGGATATTTTCTGAAAAACAGCCAACAGTGTTCTTAAAATAAATGGGTTCCTCTTAATAGATGTTAGGCAAGCAGTGGTGTAAAGAAGAATAAATTATAAGCCCAAGTAGTAAAACTTGAACCATACAAACCACAAACTTTCCCAATCAGAACAAGCTGTATTGCTATCCATAGGGAGAATAATCTGACGGAAGGTGTGTGCTCCAAAGAGTAAGGTTGCCAGAATAAACTTCTATTTTCCCACTCATACTGGGAGGTCTGGGAGGAGCACAGAAGTCTGCTAGTGTGGAGGGAGCTAGGGAAAAATAATGAAAGCAGCTACTGCAGCTAGGCTGGGCTGCTGGCTGAGCCAGAGAGGGCCACTGCAGCACAGCAACGTGTGAGACAAGATGATTTCCAAAGGTTTCCTTCAGCTCCGATTTTTGTGATTCATATAATAGAAAGCAGCTTTGGAGGAACCTGCAAGTTCAAACTTTTAATTCAGCTTTGGATTCAGGCTCAGCTCTGTAGAGTTGAAAAATCAGGGCTGTTCTCTTCAAAGCAATAGCACTCTACACATCATGCTATGCAGTGTGCTGTCTACTTTCTGCAAAGGCCAGTTTACTCTGCCTGTTTTTCCAGATTTATTTTAACCAACATTCACATCACAAGAGCCCTTTTTGAGATCTCAAGTACTTTAGTAATTTGGGTTTGGCTGGGCTGGATAGCCCTTTTTATCTGCATTGTCACATCTGGCTACATCCAAGAATAAAGGAGGTGTGCTATAATTAATGCTTCTGAAATTCTTTCAGGTCTGAAAGAATCCTGCTCCTGTTTTTTTGTTGAATGTAATATGTGAATAAAGATTAGGGCCATTTATTTTGTCTTCGGATTTGCGTAGCTCTAGTTTGCTGCTAATCAGCAATGCATTGTCTTAGTGCAGACGTCATTCAGAAGCTTCTAATCTTAGCTTCACTTTAAAATGAAACTTTTCTGTGACACTGTACTTGAACATAGCTCTGGGCATATGTCCAGTTAAGGGGAAAATAAAGTCCATCTTTGTGATCTGAGTATTTGCAATTAATGTATTGCATATTGCAAGGGTTACAAGGGAATATTTAGATACTCCTGATCATCATTTGAAAACTACACTTAAATTAAAACAAAAACCATGAGTGTGCTCTGTTAAATTATAACATGATCCAACTAGGCACTAGTTAGGTTGGCTGAGGCCACTTTCTTCCTCAGCTCCAGAGCCGCTGCAGCAGCTGCCTTTGATCCCGGGAAGTGAGAAGAGTCTCTGAGAGCGACTGCGTGGCTGCAGGGCTGCTGTGTATTCTGAGCACGCAGCGATTACTCACGTTGCATATGTGAAATCTGGCCCATTGGCATGCAGCCATGTGGTTCCAGTGAACTAGTCCTTCAAACAAAAGATTTCTTGTGTGAGGATATGGTCTATTAAGAAAATCCAAAAAACTCCAACAAATGCAACAGTAAACTTGTCAAAGGAGAAATTTGGAGGGAGCTATATTTCTGCAGAAGTGAGGCACTTTGGTGTTTATATTGATTTATACTGTAATATAAAAGCTAATGTTGGTGTTCTTAATACCACCTTAACATGAAGACAGAAGTGAGGAAGATATCGTTTCTTCTTTTAGAATAATAACAAAAGAAAAAGAAACCACAATAGCATTGGCTGATGGGTGGTACACTCTCATGCAAGAATTCTGAAACCCATCTTAAATCAATACTGTTTTAAAGCATGATAAACATTAGTTATCTTTCTTGACTGTTCTTCAGGCTCATACAGAACGACTAGAATTTAAAATAGGAAAAGACCAGTAGGCCAGCTAGTCTGTGCCTGCCAGCCACGGCCTGGTATCCTACCATGAAGGGAGTACTATATGTGAGGTATTGACTCATACTTTTGAAGTCCTGAGGATCTCATGCCCATACACTGACAACCATGAGCTAGTACTTAGATGTTTACAGGTCTAGATCAATGGACGGAGAAGAGTTTATGTGATTTGTTCCATGTCCATCCACACGCCAGATAGGAGCACAGATCTCCAGAGAGGATATGTAAATGAATATGTGTATTTTATTATTTTCATCTTATTTATCCTCTCTGATCTAAAGACCCTGACTAATAGTTCTGGGTGTTGTACTGGTGTCGAATATTTGACATATACTGAGACTAGATTTCTGTTAACTTCTTTGCCCCATTCAGTGGTAATACATTCTATGTTTAATACGAAGGTTGCCTTTTTTCAACTCTGAAACAGCATTTTCTGATGAAGAAGATGCCCAAAATTAGGCTTCTGAAGTGCGTGCTCTGAGACCTAGATAAAGTGGCCTGATTTTTAAGGGTACTGATCTCCCATAATTCCCATGGAAGTCAACAGCAGCTAGAGAAGTTCAGGTATTAATCAAGTCAATTAATTAGGTGCCTGAATATGTATTCAGGTTCCTAATTTAAGTATCTAAGGTGGTTAATGTTCTGAAAGCTGCAGCACAATTACTGAATCTGTCTCATTCTTTCAGATAAAGTCTCAGGCTTCACGTGAAAAGCATGACACTTGAAATTTAATCAGTCCGATTTCCTGTACTTTTCATTTTTCCATCATTGTCTGTTGTAATAGCATATCTGTAAGGGTATCTGACTCAATCTTTTCTTTTTAATTAAGAGTGAAAAGCATGATTAAAGCTAGACAAATAACACAAAAATCTGTAAATATTTTTTCAAAATTGTAAATGAATTCGATTTTAAGTGTGTTCGTTCCTGTCTCATGTAAGAGTAGCAGCAACTCATTATCTGCTAGATTTGTTCCAAATAACAGATCTGTTAAGAATAGTAGTTCTAAATATGTCTTTAATAGAGCATGCAAAGAAGGCAGCAAGGTTACATAGTTACCTGAGGGAGAGGGGAAGACTGAAGGTTGGGTTTTCTTTCTTTTTAATTGTTTCTCCACAGTTGTTCAGGTCATGTAGAAAATGGGCTCTGTGGAATCCTGTCCTTGGAGGGAGTGGGTCAGGATTCAGGATGGCACTGGAGGAAGGCTGTAAAGAAAGCAAGAGAAGCAGTCACATCCAAGGTCTCTGCAATAATAACCAATCGCATTAGAACGGTGCCTGAGGTTTTGGGAGCATGGGCACTTGTGGGGCCCTGCAGAGTCTGGAGAGAGGCTCAGAGATAGTTCATTGTTAGGAGTGACAGAAGAATCAACAGGACACACAGTAAAAGTAACAAATTGATCTCCCTGTTGCCATATTCCCAAGAAAGGAGACAGAAGAAAAGAAGAGAAAATAATTTTAAAAAGGAAAGAATCAAAGTCAAAAAATAACTTGAGACTCAAGACTGTGATGCCAGATCAGAGTATGGTCTCTGACTAGGATCAGACAGGGCAGAACCCCTCCTTTCCATTCACCCTGTCTGTGAATCTTCCATCAAAATAACTGTAGTATTGCCTAAGTCCATTAAACACAAAGGTTGAGCTTGACCGTTCAGATGCCTTTGTCAGCACTAAATTTTAGTCAGCTAATGAAATAATAAGATAGATTTCAAGTGTTATATCAGGATTTGAAATCAGTGTCTTGCTGATTACATGTACAAACTATTCAATCAAGAAAAACTAAATCAGCTGGCATGTTTTATTCCCATTTACAAGATGAAATATTCATTTCTAATTAAAATAGGAGCTGAGAAATACTGTCTTGCTGTAGAAGTTAAATAACAATTTCAAATAAATAATAGAACATGTTGTGGTCATTTGGCAGGCAGTTTGTACACAGTCCAGCTTTTAAGAAAAACAAATTAGTCATAATAATTATTTGATAAGCTCTCATAATAATTACTCTCTGTCTCTAAGAAATACACTGGAATCACTTCAGATTATATCCTATGTTGCCTGTTTGTAGAATGAACATGCCATTTAACGTTATCTCCTAACTATCTGAAGTAGAGTAGATTTTTTTTAAGCCTGAACTGCTTCTGACTTGATGAATTCACCAAGTTCAGATTCACAAACAGAGTTTTATTGATCTCTTGTTTTAAGTCTTGAATATGACTGTGCGTTACTTTTGGGTGTTCAACTGTAGGCACTAATACGCTGCTGTCATACTATGGCCAGATTCCTGGTCAGTTCCATGAGTCTTCCAATAGACAATCACAGTATTTTATTCGGGTGTGAATTTCCATGAGCTAGAAGGGCCCAATATGAATTTTTTTCTGATCATCAACTAGGTTACATACCTTTACAGCTTATGCTCTGCATGATGGAGTTAATTCCAAACATCTTACTTCAATTTCATAATTTTATGTACTTTATAGCAGTTTTAAGTATAGTCCAATTTTGCCACATGAATGCAGCCATGAAAAAGACTGCACATAAATACAAAGTCATGTTTATTTTCAAACCATTTGAATTGATACTGAACTGCGTTTGATGGGAAGTCCAAGATACAGAAATTGATTTATCGCAAATAGGAACCGTTGTTTTCCTCTGTTTTCCAGTCTATTAATTCCAAAGGACAGGAACTAAGATAATAGCCAAAATGAGATAATTAATAACCTCAAGACCTAACCTTCTTCTCAGTTTTTGATAATGTTGCTTCACCATTGGACATTCTGTGAATTGTATTTCTCAAGCTGATCATGTTGCAAGAATACAAATAAATATCACGTGTGCGGATCTTGAAGCGGGCTGTTTTTTCTCACCCTGCACTGAGCTATACTCTGTGTATCCTTCAGTTTCTTTTTCATTAAAAAACAGTCTTCACTGCAGAGTTATTTCATCATGATCATTCTACTAAAAGCTAGGAACAAAGAGAAGATGTGCTAAAATTTCCTGCCAAGCCTTTAACAGTTTATGGCAGTGGATATGTACAGAGAGGGTTCAAACACCAGCTTGCAGACTTGTTTAGAGGAGAAAGAATCTCAGCAAATCATCCTCAGAGATCTATAAACCCTTAAGTATTTTTCTTAAGTAAAATTATTTAGGAAGAATTTTAGCCCAGTGGGAAGAAACAGTCTTTGGGCCATAACGTCATTACCTATAGAAACTTTATTAGGCTGATGAGCTGCTGTCAAGCCATCTGCTGTAAGTGGATCTCTCCAGACCTGCATTTAACAGCATGTGCCGCATACATTAACTTGTAGAGAAAGTTCTCTGCTTGTTAGCCAGTCTCCTGCTCTTTTTCCTGTTGCTGTGAATAGTTTCTGTGGACATGTATTGTTGAAAGGTTTCAACTCTGTGATTAGTTTCTTTCAGGTGTCATTGACAGGAGTTACAAATGCATAGGGACAATCTGTGTGGATTGTAAACCTGTGATGGTACAGAGCTACCTTGCCAGTGGCAGCCCAGTGAAGGAAGTGACAGCCTGCTCCTAGGGTGGCTGGCATGCAGAGGGCTGTGCTGTTAGCAGGGCCCTTAGGTGCTGCACTGTATTTCCTTTGGAGTCCTTCCCTTTGCTGCTAGCCAGCACAAGAGACAAAGCAGGTGATGCGGATTATGGAGAAGGGGAAAAGGAACTTTGTCTTCACCGTAGGCCTGTTTCACACTCACCTGCCTCCCACTCCAGCAATGCAGTGCTGTCAAAGCCATGCTGCCAGCTGCCGCAAAGGCCTCCAGCTTCCCTCTAGCCTCTTCCAAAGGCAGAGAGGGGCTGCAGCATTACACATCAGCTGGGAGTGCTTATGAATATGTAATATCTCACCCAGACATGCTCTGCCTGCTTGCCCCAGCACTGTCATGTACAGACATCAGGCATGCAGTCTTCCCATTCACTTGAAACTGCGGCCAGCCTTTGGGGAATGACAACCTCCTCATCCCCTGCTTAGCTCCTGTAGGTCACTAGAAAGGAGATGTGAGGGAAGCTCTCTCTGCTTTCTTGGGCACAGACACATTTGAACACAGCTTTGTCATCTCCCACCGTATGAGCATGCGTTATGTGCACTGTCACTTAGTGTTTACATCTTAGATCTGCTATTCCTGGAGTCATACAGTTGTGTGAGAGTCTGAATGTCCATGGGGAGAGGCAGAAAGGGCAGGGAGGGGAAGCAAACTTCAGACTCTTGTGTCTGCTAAGTGAAGTTTGCAGACTGGGAAATACAGGAGCAACTGAAGATCAGTTTCCTTTTCTTTTGCTCCCAAATTGTGTGGTGGATCGGCTGGATGTGAGACTTCAGACTTGGCACAGGGCTGGCAGCACTGCTCAGTCTCCTTTCTCCTGCTCAGTGCCTAGCAATCCTGAGGCTTCCCCTGCATCTGATTAATGAGTGAGTCAGCAGCTTGTACTGTCATTTCTCCCCATAATATTTCAGCTTCACAGTGGCACTGTTGTATTTCTGTATGCCAGCCTCATTCTAGAGTCTTTGACACTAAGCTCTTAAAGCCCTAATGTGCTTACATAACATGATATGGAGAACCAAGAAAGTAAATTTAATTAAAATCTTTTCCCACTGCTTCTGACACACAGTGAGAGACAAAAGGAAGACACTTCTTTTCAAAAACGGAAGAGAAATGTGTCATGCTCACACAAACAGACAAGGAAACTGAAGGTGCTGGTGGTGTATAGTACATCTAAAAGGGGGACTAATCTTCTCAAGTTTGGGTGTTAGACATCTGAAAACAAGGAGAACCTGTGCCTTGATGGCTGAATTAATTTTCTGGTTTCCTTTAGCCATTGAGTTGACATCTGTAAACATAAGTAAAAAGAACCCCAATTACTTTAAATTCAATATCAACTTTATTCCAGGAGAAGAAGGTTCATTAGTTATTTAACCGACTTTGCTAGTGAAAATAAATAACCCATTGCATACTGATATTGCTGCAGTCAGCATCCTGATAATGCCTTAGATCATAGAATCATAGACTAGTTTGGGTTGGAAGGGACCTTTAAAGGTCGTCTAGTAGATAGGGAATTCTAGTTAAAATTTTTGAGGAGCTTCTGCTGAATGCCCAGCTTTTGAATGGCTTTCACTTCTCTCTGTAGTTTTATACAATAGTAGAAGAACACTAATGCAAATTAAAAAGCAACTTTTACCAGATGTAACAAAGCAGTAGTATCTGGGACACCCATAGATTCCCATGTGCTCAGAAAGAAAATAGGAGGGTATCTCAGCTGGTAACAGTAATTGTATCCTAGCTTTTCAGGGAAAAAAACATCAAATATAATTGCATGAATTGAATCTCTTTTCTTGGGGAAATAAAAACCATTTGAAGAATGGAAGCGAAACCTTTCTGATTTAATGACATCCTGAAAATGAAGTCTGCAACCTTGTGAACTCCATTTATTGACTCATGAGTACTGTAAGATGTCAAGCGTTTATCAGTGTGTTTTGAAATCTGGTGTAGAACCCGCATATTGTAAGATATTCCTTCCTTTCAGCTGCCCCAGTGAAAGCTTTGCTTCCTCTCTTCTTGCCAAAGGGCAAAGCAACTCACAAATCTATAAAGAGTGCTGCGTTATTTGCTATGGACTGGTGACATGATGCTCAGGAGGCAGTTATGGAAAGATCCCTTTTCTTAAATAACACATCCTTCCTCACCCTTGTCTGACAAGTAGTGGAGCTTCATCCGGTTAAACAACTAGTTCATGTATAATGGGAATTGAGTTACCTATTTTGTCTCCTGTCTTTTTGATAGCTCTTCTACCATCCTTGCTATATATTCTCTCTCTCATCTCTTTCAGTGTATTTAGATGCCTCTTGAACTTGCCTCCCTGCTGCAAAGATGCAGACATCAAAGTAGGAAGTGAAGGGGTAACCATTACACATATGGTCTGCTCTTGTTTGAAAATGGTATAAAAACTGGTTTCCTGGGAGCAGAAGCCATAGAAGAAACAATCATTTACCGTGATGGGATTATTTGGTGTAGGTTGAATGAAGCATTTATTATGGTCTGTGACAAATTTTTCACTCTATCATTCTGTCCCATAAAAATTACAAATTTTTTTTAAATTGAAATTAATCAAAGCCTCTTTTTTCTGACCCTCTTTCATCTTGGTAAGACACACACAAAAAAATCATTTTTCCACAGATTGTTTGTGGTCCCATTATCTTGCATATAGAGACAACAAGGTCGTTGAGACAGCCCACAACAAGTGAAGCCTGTGGCCCTGATCACACAATTACTTATTCTGGTCACCAAGTAGCATTTCCTGGCCTTTCCCTCATAGGTTGTTGTCTTCTGTTGGAATCTCCTGGAAAACAGACTGTTACTTCTGAAAACACAACTTCAGAATTTAATGTAGCTCTATATTTTATTGTGGGCTGAAAGAGACGAGTGTTTGGATGTTTTCATACGGAATAACTGACTTCCTTAATCTGATTTGTTGCCTGTGATTTACATTTGGGCATAATGAGCTCAGTGGTGTGAACAAAAGTCCTCTTTATACCATCAAGAGGTGAGGGTTTCATTCAGCCATACAATATTAATGAACAGAATGCACTTGTTATTAACGAAGTGATATGAAGAGAAAAAGCCAATTAGTGCACAGGTTTTCAACACACTACGATTATATTAATTATGTTTAGAGACATTATAGTTTGTGTCATCCATTTGGCAGTGCCTTAAAGTGAAATTTGTCGAATAATTTTGTTGTTATCTTCAATGTTAGATAATGTAAGAGATGTTATAAATTGAATGTAAGAGGGAGCGAACTGGCAATATTTGTAAAAATATCTGAACCATTAACCGCAAATGAGTTTAAACAAATTAAAACCTTTGCAAAAATTATTTCCTAGAATCTTAGTTTGGCATTTTCTTTCCTATGTGTCCAAAGATAAAACCATAATTAGATAGTTAAGCACCCAAATAAAAGTGCTCTAATTTTTCTAAGAAGGTAAATATCCGAAAATTCCACTGAAATCACAGTAACTTGCCTGTTCATCACCTTTCACGTGTCATTTAATTGCCAAAATAATCTTTAGCAAAATAATGTTTAGGGACCCAGATTTGAAATGACTGAGGAGTTCAGCATGTTGGCCTTCTGCTGTGCTCCTTGCGAGGTCCTATGACACAAATTTGTTGTGGTCAAAGTTTGTCAGGTCTTCTCTAACATTGAGACACTGCAAGATATGTGACTTCCGTTGTTTCTCAAGAATGTGCTATGTCACTAGCACATCTCTGCCCGAACTTGTACAGAGCCAGATGGGCACGTTTGCTCAGAGTTGTTGAGGTCCTTTTATTTTGTTAGTTTTTCAGTTCAGCTCAGTTGAACGGGACCTACAGTGACCATCTAGTCCAACTGCCTGACCACTTCAGGGCTGACCAAAAGTTAAAGCATGTTCTTAAGTGCCTCAAATACTGACAGGGTTGGGGCATCAACCCATTCTCTAGGAAGCCTGTTGCAGTGTGTGACCACCTTGTGGTTAAGGCAGTGTATGCTGGGACAGAAGGAGATCCGCCTCTACAATTTCTCCAGTGCTTACTGAGACCTGCTGCAAGCCTGGGTGCTGCCCTACCAGTTCACGGTGTAACCCCAGCCCTGCCACCTGGCATTTTGTGGGAGGAGCCCTCTATACTCTTTGGCACAACGTTGTGCACACATGCAGACCAAGTACCTTCACTTTGTACATGAAAGTTAACTAATTTCTAGACTATTTCTGATAGTATAGTTTTTCTTAATTTCAGTATGTCAAGTGGGATTTGTACAAGTACCTGCTCTGCCGTTGAAAACACTGTTAACCCCACACCGACTTCGCACCGAAGGCACTAGACTAAATTTGTGGTCGCTTTACGTTCACGTCTTTCTAAGTACCTAGCTGAAGCTAATATTAGTTAGATGCGAGACACATTATGGTAAAAGAAAAGACTCACAGTGAGTTTCACAAAATTTTGCTCTGCCCTCTCTTCCTATCCCCTCTACTTAGGTGTTACTTTTAGTATTTGTCAGTTGTGCGCAGCCAGAGTGTGGTGTTTGGGGGGGGGTTTGTTTGGTTCTTTTTGTTTTAGTACATGTGTATACATACCCTCCTCCTTTTTCAGCTTAACGACTGACGGACAGAAACGAAAATTAAAACCAAAACTGTAATAAGAAAAAAACTGATTCAAAGTATCAAGGGACTGTTAAAATGAAATTATTAAAGGAAGATTTGCATTGTAGCCAGTACAAAAATAAAGAAGTATGAAATTCAGGACACCTGAATTCTTCAAGGTCATTCAAAGAAGTAATGGCCTAATTTGAGTGACTTCAATTAATCCAATATACACATGACTTACAAATTTTCTTTGCTTAGTGAAAGCTAAGGTCCCTCCCCCACCCCCCCAAAAAAAACAAAGCTAACAAAATGCTTTTCTATTTTTAGTGTTAAGAAACTCTAGTGTTCAAATTAGTCTTTGTAGATCAATGGTATTTATACCAAAAGATGAGAGAGGAAGCAAAAAGAAGAGTTTCACAGTCCAGAGTTCTGCTTTGTGCTTTGTTACATTTCAAAGACCTGCTGAGGAAAAATACAACTTTGCAGAGAAGCCGCATAACAAACATAATACAGTTCTTGCATTTATTGAAAAGCTGTCCTATGAAAACTTTATTGAATATTGATTGCCTCTGTTTTGTCTCTGGTTGAACATAATTACATTATTTCATTTGTCTTAAAAAACCCACCCATTTCTTATTGATTGTCATAAGTGAATTTTTACAAGCTCAGATGTGCATATTGATAACTTATAATTATGAAAGTGAAATAAAATGGATTTTGACTGCAGGAAGTGAAGTTTAGGTAAATCATGACTTCTCATGCTGGATTTACTGGAAAATATCTTATTTACACAGAAGGTTGTTTATATTGCTGATCTGTAGACAATTCATTACCATATGATGCTTCACATATTGCTTTCCACTACAGTACAGTTATTTCTATAGGTGACATTAAGGCAGTCACCTCTGCAGTGTGGGACTATATGCTTGGAGCCTCAACAAAAGCTAGATGTTCACTCCTAATTAGTCAAAAGCAAATCCTCCCACCATCAAATATTTATTCTCTTTGGAGGTTAGCAGATTATATTGAAATACGAGAAGCCAAATGCATGATTTGCTGAGTTAATGCATACATGAGGGAAATTACGTCTTTTTAAAACATTGGCAAACTGTTACATTTAGTTTTCTACCTCTGGCAGCCACATGAATCCTTGCCTCAGGAAATGCGTATGGATACTATCATTATATACTGCAAGTGTCACTGATGTTTACATTCCTTTTTTTTTTAAAAGTAATTGACAAATTAAGGAGTTATCTGATATAAACTCTCAGGCAGAAAACAGTTAGTAGTGAGTGCTGTGCCCTATCAGACATTTTGTGATCTCTGCTGCGACTTGCTGCCTACAAGCTCCACAAGAAAGAGAGGACTGCCGTGCTGAGCTCAGGGTCTTTCTGCCTATATTTCACACAGGGATGGAGAACACATTCATTTTCTACCTACAAGAAAGCAGAATCAATGATAAATTTATAGTGTGTTAATCCTAAGAGACTAATCGGCAGATAAACCACACCTAGAGACAGCAAATTCGGACAGCACATTAACATATTCAGGTCTAGACCATGCTGTACATACTACATGCTGTAGGTAAGTGAGGGTACATGTAGTGGCATCTCTTTGCTTCCCTGGGTGAATATTCTGTCAGCTTACATAGAAGGTTTCTGTTCTTTCTGTGTTTCTGAACGTGGATCTGAATGGCCTTTGTTTCATGCAATTTGAATGGGAGCTACGAACCTTCTTCTGCAAAGAAAGTGGCAGAGATGTTGCTTCTGGGAAATATTTCTCCAGCTGCTCCTTGCTTGGTGGTGCTGGTGCTGAATGCATGGCAGTGAGAGGAGCACATGAACTCATTCAGTCACATTATCCTATTTTCACAAGGCTTTTTTAGTTCACCATCGCAACTGTTTGCTATGTTCAGCTCATCTGGAAAACAGTTACTGAAACAAGACTTTCTTGCCCAGTTGCAATGAATGTCCTGCACAAGGAAGACCCAGAGAAAGAAATGTAGACATCCTTGCCTTTGGGTTCTCTGCTATGCTAATGAATCCCCAGTTGATATTGCTGACCTGTAGGGCAAACAAGCTGAGAAAACCTACCAAATCAGAACCTTTTCCAAGGATAAATGTAAGGATTGTCTTCTTTATTTGATTTGAAAGCCATACCATATCTACATTAGGGGAAGGAGCTATTTTTTAACTTGAGAGTTTCACTGAACTTGTAGATTTTCCTTTTTTCTTCATATTAAAATGACGACTACCTTCTCCAACCTGGATTTGAGAAGTGTCAGTTAACACCTAGTCTCTCACACATCCTACTTCCCAAGTGTAGACAAGGTGTTACTTAGACAAAGTAACAGAAACTGGATTGCAAATGCCTGTTAAACACCAAGCGACGTGGGAGGTCTACAGATAAAACCATCCTGCAGTTTGGAGCATATTGTGATAGAATGACTCAGGAGGAAGGAGACAAAACAGGGAAATTTCTTGCTCCCATCTCCCTCAGGATCCTTGCAGCACAGATTCACTGTGACTTGGGATTGGTGCTGACGATGTTCAGCAGCTTGTGGTGGGAAGCAGGGAAATGGCCCAGGACCCAGTGGGGCCTGATGCAAAATGCAGCCACAGGTGGTAGCCTCCGGCAACGCCTGCACGTCAGCAGATCAGAACTAAAACTTATATGTGGGGAAAACCTTCTCTGCCATGTTGTTTGTGCTCAATGTGTAGAGACTTCAATGTCTGCTCATACAGGATCATCTGAGCTGTGTTTACATAACAAGGCTTTTAGTGTTATGATCTTCATTTGACTTACTGTAGGAATCCCAAATTGACATACCTACTGCCAGTTTTAGCTAAAATGATTAGTTCTGATAACTTGAGAAGTGATGCCAATTGAGGTTGTTCGCTTGTTAACGCTGAAAGCGACATTACAATCTTGGCCCTCAAAAACATGAGATTTCAAAAAAAAATCTTCAAGTGTGACAAAAAGTAAAATTTACAAGCAGATTGCTTTAAATCTTGTTCTAGCTAAAATGCATCATTCTGATGCTAGGCTCTTTAACCCTTCTTAACATAAATAACATTGATGAATGACAAGAAAAACTCCAAAAAGAACAAATTATAGCTGATAATTTGATTAAACTGGTACTTTCTCATGAGGCATTTCACTTTCAATGAATTAAAGATTTCTGAAAAAAAAAAAAAGGTGTATTTTATTTGTTTAATTAAAAACCCTGGCTGGCACCTCATTTATTCTTCTGAAGCTTTATAACAAAAATAAGAAAACTCCTTTTTATCTGTCACTGCTTTTTCTTATGTTCATGTTATTTCAACTTTGTTTATAACAACACTTTTTTCTTACTATTTCAGGCAATGAAAGCCTAGAAGAAAACTATGTGCAGGACAGTAAAATGGGATTTGTCATCAATGCTATATATGCTATGGCTCATGGGCTCCAAAATATGCATCACTCCCTTTGCCCTGGGCATGTTGGGCTGTGTGATGCTATGAAGCCAATTGATGGCAGCAAGCTCTTGGAGTTCCTCCTCAAATCCTCATTCATTGGTGTTTCTGGAGAAGAAGTTTGGTTTGATGAAAAGGGAGATGCCCCTGGAAGGTAATGAGATGTTTCGTCTCAGCTAATTAAACCAGATTTTGGGAAGGGGGAATGTTGCTGGGTTTGGTGATGGAGATTTCTTTGGCTGAAGCATACAGCATGCAGACTGAGAGACATGAAACACAGTTATCTGGATTAGCCTTACCAATAGCCAGGAATAACACTGGTAACAGACAGCTACAGCTCAAATTGAGACAGGAACTACAGTATAGCCTGTAACATTTCTTGTGTTTCAGTAGAGGAAAAACCTTGTATTTCACAGACTTTCGTTGTCTGAGCTACCATGGGAGCTCAGCACCGCACTTTTTAATAGGTATAAAGCCCAATGCAAGTGCTTGGAAATTCATCAAGCATTTGCTTGCTAAGGTTCTGAAGGCAGGGCTGTAGAGTACATCCTTTTCCAACTGGATTTCTGCTGCTCCAAGTGCCTCCCGGATGTAGTGCTGTGTCCTTGCCAAAGACTATTTATTTCTTCTTGGTCAACTCCCATGCTCTCCTTAACTTGTTTCACTCCAAATAAACTCGACTGTGACAGAGATTAAAGATAGGTCTGAGCAGAGCACGACAAATAATTCTTTTTTCCAGAAGGTACTGTGTTTCACTTTTTTGGGGTCTGATAAATTCCAGCTGTGGTAGCTGCTATTGCCTACCCCTCCCTAGCAGACACAGCATGTGCCCAAGCAATGGATGTGATGGCACGTTGTGGACTTGGACATCACCTTTTTTTCTCTTACCGCAGCCTGCTGTCAGAAATCTTTTCTTCTTCATTTAGTTCTGTGGGCTCTGTCCAAATATTTCAGATGGGTTTATTTTTGAGACTGTTTGGTTTGTTTTTTTTTTTTAAATACATTTAATTCAGCTGCTAAAGTACACAATCCATCAGTAACTGAAACCTATTCAGGGGTTACTTCACTGTAGTTAGTTTTCCTACTGAGTTATTAAAGTGTTATAGAAGACTCTCTCACTCCATCTTTGGGCTTATTGCATAAATGCATCTGAGTGCCAACGCTGCACAAAGAGAGTGCTCTGGAATAAGCAAGAGTTTGCAGTCTGGTATATGCTTTCAAAAAGTATTTGTAAGATACAGTGACTTTAAAGCAACTCTTCTTTCTATTACTAGCCATTATTAGCAAAACTGGCCAACTTTTTTGCCACTTGCTCTTTGCATTTTTTGTTATATTTAAACAGTACATTCATTTAAACAGTTCATTACACTTAAATAGTAAGAAAAAGCTGGTCAGTTTGGTCTTCTTATTGAGCTCTGTATACTTTATATTTTTTTAGTCAAAGATATAGATGAGCTAGGTCAGACTCTGAAAGAAATTCCCTTACGGTCACATACTTATTGACACAAATGCATAAATCGAATCTTTCTATGTATCATTTAGAAAATACAGAGAAATTGCTGCTTAGTGTAGCTTGAAGTTTATTACACACTATTTATCTCCATGAAAGCATTACTCCAGCCCTGCATATGCTGCATTGTCTGCCTGTCGGTTATTTGATTTCAATGTTTAGGTGTCATTTTCCAATTTAGGCCAAATCTTACTTGTTGTCTGGTCGCCTGAGAGCATTTCCACAACTCTCGTCAGTATCAAGCATAGAATTAGGATGAACAGTTTCTGAATTCAAAATATAGGAGGGTTTATATCAAGATATTTCTCTGTGTAGATCAGGGTGAAGATAGAATTTATTCCACCCATCATTTTAGTCTATAGCAAGGTTCATTTCTCTTGATTCCCTGGCCTATTTAGAATTTGATGGGTTATTTTAGGTAGGGTTTTTTATTTGTTGTTCCTCATTTACATTTTCAGAGTGGGAGCTAGTAAGTTTGGGCAAGAAAATGCAATTAACCTTTTTGCTATTCATGCTGTAAGCCTTTTATCAGTCTGTGGCATTTATGACAATGGTAATATCATATCAGAGAATTGTGATATGTACATGAAATTTGATCTGTACAGTCTGTCAGATCTTTGTATGCCAACAGTAATTTATGCCAATACAGTATTGTCTTTAGCTCCAGATTAGCCTTAGTATTTCCACAGCTCTACATGGAAAAGCTCTTTGTGGATGAGTGAATGTGCCGTACCATTGTATCAATACCCAAAAGAGCTTTTGTACCTCAGCAAAACAAAAAGATAAACACCACACACAACACCTAAATGCAGCAAAGACAGCCAGATCTGAAATGTCCTTGTTTTTTAGCTTTTCTACACCAGTGCAAGAATGTCACACAAATATGTAAAAAGTTTTTTGATATTATGTTACCGTATCATGTGACTAAATCAACTTCACGAGGTGGAATAAATCAATATTCCTTCTTAGAAAGCAGCAACCTTCCTCATACTTTATTTTCCAAATCTGTGAGATTCGCTGAGTAATTGACTCTCACAAGCTTCTAGTTACAATCATCATAGGTAGAGCAGGTAGAGATGCTTGTAGTGATGTTTGCCTGACATTCACATAATTTCCTGTTTTGAGCACCTTACAGCTTCATCAAACCTTAACCATTTATTTTGATATAACTCTTATTATATCTCAGGCTGAATTCATGGTTTCAAGCTTTTATCAGAATTAGAAAAGATAAAGCACTTTTTCAAAGGTTTATTTCTTCTGTGCAGAATCTTTTCTTTGAAGAAGAAATGTGAATGTAGAAATGTGAAGAGCTTTATCAGAAGGGCACAAATGCAGTCACTTAACTGACTGCACTGCCTCCAGGAAAAATGATGTGGATGTAGCTCTGGAAAATCAACAGCTGTAGGTGCTCGCTACACTGTCATTAAGAACATGCTGGTAAAATTGCTGAACGTTTTACTTTCATTGAGTACCTCCCATCTAATAATATCACTCAAATTCCCAGAAATGGCTGGAGAAGATGTCAGGGATGCAGTGATCAATACCACATCCTTCTCTGGGCCTACACAAGGGACAAGGGACATTTCGAGCTCTTGCCTACTCTAGGGTAACTGCCTACTTTTAGCTTATGACAGGTATGAAGAAACTTACCTCTCCAGGACAAACAACTTGCATAGGCCTCTGACCATAAAATGCTATGTGACAGGAAAACTTTCAGCCCCAACAATGGACCTCCAATGTTTGGAGAAATGCTGAAGTTCATGAGCTAACAGAAACATTGTTGTTTGTTTCACCTTGACTAGACTTGGATGTAGACACGTGTAAGTCCATCTAGTTGAAAATTTCCAGTAGCTGTTCTGGCATGGCAACTCTATCAACCCCAATGCTTTGAGTAAATTATCAAATGCATAATGCAAAGACTTCAAACTTGTATACAAAGGATTTTTTTGTCAAATATACATGGTTGTTTTGAAGTTTGGCTTCACGGGTGGTTGTTTTGGCCAGTTACATCCCAGAACTGTTCAGCATTGATGTTTTCCATTCTGCCTTCCAGCATAGCAAACCTCACTGCCAGTTGGGTATTATGGCTATGGAAAAAGGTAACTTCAGCTATCTCAGACTAATCAGAGTATGAGTGTGCTTGTGACCAGCTGGCTAATGGTCTGACTCACTTCACAAGTAACTTGTTCATTTGACACCACCTATTTGGCCCCACCATTTCGCAATATACCAGAGAGCTTGCTCTTGTATTAAAATAATTGTTCTTATCTGCAGAATTTCTTAAAAGAATTTTTCTTACCTGCAGAATGACTTCTATAAATGCTGCCATATGTATGTGGAATCCGGCTGCCTCCATGGTCCTAACTCTCTTGGACCTTCACAACTCTTTCAAATGCACTTCTTTAGCTTGGACACAGCCCAACAGTTTTAAAGTGGTGCGTGTGTGAGTGAGGGGGTGGGGGGAGATATTCCAGCACGGAACTTGTCCTTACTCAAAGCAGACAGAAATTTTTCATTAAATGAAAGAGAAAAGGAAATGAAGGAAAGGATAAAGAACTTAAGGACCTCTCCATATACCGGGTGTATTTGTTAGACCACATTTTTCCACTTAAAATTCAAGCTGCGTATAAAAGCTGCAAACTTGTAATACAACTTGTCATATGTAAGACTGTATAAGAGCTTGTAGTCTGCATACTTTATTCTTTGACAGATAACTGACAGAAAAGGGAGCAGTATTATAAGAACACCTAAGAATGGCTTTCAACCTAAAATCATATCCCTGAAATTGCCAACTCTTGATTGATATTGCATTAATGCCACTCAGTGCCTTGTAATATATTTTTGCAAAAACGAAGACAATCTGTGCTGGCTCAGAAATTCCATTAAGGGAATGTGAGGTTTTAGTAATCTTTTATTCCCATTCCTGTATTCATTTTCCAGCCCAGACTAACTGATTTTGTATCAGTCTAACAAAGGTCACATGAAAATCCGAGTAGGTTCTTCTTGCTAGGAAGAGGCATGTACATTCCTGCTCAATTTTACTCCTGTCTGTTGAGTCTACATTATAAAGTGGCCGGCTCTTATTGCTTCTTGCTATCCTGATTCTTCACAATCCTGAAAACAGCTTTCCTTTTTTTATGTTCTTCCTTTGCAAGAACTGGGATATGAGAAGGAATGGTTTCCTAGTGAATTTGAAATTCACCCCTTTTCTAAGCAATTCCTCAAGTAGTAGCCAATTGCCGCCCAGTGGAGCTGCCGCCTGCTTGGAACTCCATTGAACACAGTGGCAAGAGTTCATTTTTCCCATGTAATTAAGTGGAACTCAGCAGTGACACAGACATTGTCTGAGCATGCATGTTTGCAAGACTGATGTCTAAATACAGCTGTAATTATGCACTTCTTTAAATCATCTTTAACTAGGGAGATCCCCAAGACTCAGTTAAGGAAAACAGACATCTAGAGAGTAATTGTAGCATGACTTTCCTCTGTGAAGTGCAGAGAGAGTTGAAATTTTGCATGTTTGAACCTCAGCAGGGAAAAGCAAGAAATGGATATGTGTCTTTGCCCGCAACTAAGCATCCCAGTTTTGTTTATGGCCCATCCTTTGCTTACCTTTCATTCCTGATGCACATACAGATTAGCAACACTGATTATAAACAAAAGATTTTTTTCTCCCAGAGACTGAGACAATCCACTAGAGAAAAACAAGACAGTAACTCCCAGGCTCGGAAAACAGAAGATGCTTTGTGATTTTCAGCTCCAGTGCTGATTTCTGGTTTGCAGCTATCTTTCTCTTGTCCTGTTTTAAACAAAGCTCTCCCCCTTCTCATCTTAAGAGGTCAAGCTGTAGGTCCAGCCTCTTTTGTTGTCCTTTCATTCTGTGCAATCTCTAATATTAGTTCTCCCATTCTTGCTTATTTCCTACTAAAGAATCACCACACTTAATCACTGCTTTGCACAAGCCACATTCTGTGGGTTGAAAGAGGAGCAGAATAATTAACAGTAAGGGATGTGCACACACCAGGCCTAACACATGGAAGGCAATGATGGAGGTAGGGAAGCTGAATGTTTATTGTAGTGGTGTTTTATGCTTCCTTTACATCAGCCTTGGGAAGTTGTCTCCTACTTGCTTAGGGCGAGGAAGTAAATTTTGTGCCTGAGCTGCTGACTTTTCCTGACAGCCTCCTTGGGCTGTGTAATGTAAATAGTTGAACTAGTGCTTACAGTTAACTTTTGCCATATCAGTTCAGTTAATTTGAGCATTTCTACCGATTACTTTAGAATTCCCAGCAGGGGCTATACTGCATGCAGCCTGTAAGCAGGCCAGGAAATGGGTAATTGTGTGGCAATCAATCAGAGTTGTCATTTCCCATGATTCTCCTGCAAATCCTACAATATTTGGTGTTTCCATGAAACTCTAGTTCCTGATGTTAAGGGATGACATGAATATTTACGGAAGCAGAAGGAGAAGAGCAAGGTAAATTTTTATTCTATGTGTTGCAGGACAGTGATTCACTTTCTTTTTTTTCCCTTGCAGGTACGACATCATGAACCTGCAGTACATAGAGCCCAACCACTATGACTATGTCCTCATTGGGACCTGGCACGAGGGCGTACTTAACATTGATGACTACAGGATCCAGATGAACAAGAGTGGAATGGTTCGATCGGTGTGCAGCGAGCCTTGCTTGAAGGGTCAAATTAAGGTGTGCCTCAGACACCTTCTGCTATAGAAATGTGAATAACCAGCCATTTTTTTTTCCCTAAACCCACGCAAACTTGTTTCAAGTCAAGGGATAGGACTTCGTTTTCTTCAGCAAAACCAAAAGTATACAAAGACTCCAAGATTAACATTTTACTCTTACAATCCCTTATACAGGCCCGTGTTCTCTAAAATTGCCCTTTGCAGTTATGCAGAGTCTTCTAGTGTGATGGGATGTGAACTTCACCTTATGCGAGAAAGAACAGGATTTTCACTTAGTCACTGCCTACAACATTCAGTGGCTGTGATTCACTTGGGGGCTGATCCTGAAAATAACATGACCCATGGGAATCCAGTATTTTGTTCCAGCAATAACACCTGCAAGAAAAAGAAAAACATAAAGAGCGCCTATTTGTATCTCATGTTCACAACAGGAGGTATGGAAACACAAATGAAATCACTCTGTGTTTACCAAACAGTAGCACTTGTATCAAGATACAAATAATTTGCCACCTGCCATGTCTGGATGACATAAAGACGTTTTCCACCACTATCAAAATGGTATGGATGCAGTGAGTTTAAGATGGCCTGAAGCCCATTCAGGCAAATCACCTTAGAGAAGACCTTCCTTTCTAATTCCATTTAATAAGCACATTTGCAGCTTTTTAATTCTATATTGCTACTCTAAGCAATAAGTGATTGATGATTTGGCAAAGGCATAGTGACATACTCCAGCAATCTTGGAGGGGAAACATTACACGTATTTACTACCCTCCAAAACATCTTTTCCCTGTCTTTGAGATTATGCAGTTTGTGTATGTGTGTATATGTAAACACCATGCATGCAAAATGCCAGCTTCGGCTCCCATGGAAGTCTATTGGACTCTCTCCACAGACTGCAGGAAGAAATGTTAACAAAAAAGCCCACAAAGCCAGAATTCAATAAATCACACATTTTGTATTTCACTACTGCACTTAGCTCTGCATATAGGTGGATAGGAAGATCCTGAAGAGCAGGCTGGATTCCTCCTTTTTGGCAAACAGAACCAGAGTCTTTGCTGGAGCCCCATGAGCTGGAGATATCCTTAATCTTTCTTTCAGCCTCATAGTAATGAATCTAGCAGCTGAGATGAGGAAACCGTCTTTTCAACACTCGATCATTACACTTAGCAGCCTTCACAGCAGAGAATGTTTCATTTGTCTCCAAAAAAGCTGTTCCAAAGCATGCTCTAGGTCACCACATATTGGTTTTATATTCTACTAGGAACCGTTACATCTTTTTAGCAGCAGATTTTTTAATTTGCTCTTCTTTGAATTTCTATTTACACTAGTATAATCACCCCTAAAGAGATTTAAATGTAAATCAGAATTTATGGGTGTGTGCATGTGCTTGTGTATATCTACATATATATGTGTATGCATGAATCAGTTCTAACCTTTGAATTTATTTACTGCTATTTACTATGCAATAGATAATAAGCGTGGGCTAAGCTACTTGTCCTGACCTGAACCGTCTCTCAGATTAAACCTCTTCTCAAATTTGATTGAAAACAGGACACTCACTATGCCTCTGTACCAAAGGGAAAATGGTTTTGTACTGCTCCCCCACAAACAAAATAGAATTGTCCCCAGATATTATCCCTGAACTCCTAAGCACATGTTTTAATACACAGGGGAAGATACAGAATCAGGATCTGTGTTTTCTAGTTGTTTGAAAAGTGCCATACACAGGAATCCTATTGTATTTTAAACAGTGCAGGTGGTACCTGTTTGCTGGAGCTACCTCTGTGTTGTCTGACAGAGGATCATAGCTGAGGATGTCTTTTGCATTACAGGTGATCAGAAAAGGAGAAGTGAGTTGCTGCTGGATTTGCACTGCTTGCAAGGAGAACGAATTTGTTCAGGATGAATTCACATGTAAAGCCTGTGACCTTGGCTGGTGGCCAAATGCTGACCTGACAGGTAGGGACATGTCCCTGCAAACCCATTCCTATATGACAGGGAAAAAGGAGAACTGTGCGTAGTGGAGAGAAAGGTGGCAGCATGCACAGATATTAAAGGTACATGCCTAAACACACATCCTAATGCAATTTAGGCTGAGTGAAAAGTGCTACATCTTTTGGCCCAGTTCAGCTGCAGTGACAATAAAGATGGCAAAATTTGTACCAAGAAGAAATTACATATTCTGTCTGTTCCTCCTCTTTGTTTAAAAAAATCATTGATAAAGCTGTTAAGACCACTAATGAACTTCGCAGCATTTCCTGCAGTTTTAGCAGTGATTGTCACAAGAACTCAGTGCATCCTTGTCAGATTGACTTGATACTCTTTCTGATCATTCTACCATGCAATTAATAATACCTTATCTGGGATTTCAGGGAATTCAGTAACCGACTACCAGACTTTTGTTTGGTATAAAGATCATTCTCACTGCACTTGCCAGCAAGAAGAACATCAAGAAAATCCGAAGAAAGGCTGACAGAAAAAAGGGAAACAGCTAGAATTGGTGTCCCCCATGCATATGCTTTGGATGAGCTGCTATGGCATCTTTCTCTTATTTTTTACCTATCAAGATCAATCTCCACACCTGCTCTGGGCTTTGCAGTACCTATTACCCCAAGAAAATAGATTTAATGCATTGAGAAGCACCACCTTGACCTTGGGGTTTGCTTTGTATCACTGTAAAAGACTACAGGCATCTCTGCCCCATGCTGCATCTGCAAATCTTGGCTGCCAGTATTCAGCGGGGCATCATTCCTAGTCAGAGAAACAATCTGACTGCCTAGCTGAAGACCAAGTGTGTAACTTGTCACACCTTTGTCCTTTAATATGACTGGCTGGCAACTAGATGTTGCTGCAGCATTGAACACAGGGATGAAGTACTCAAACCTTTATTAAATAGTTCCAAGAGAGACTGTTAAGTCACTGAAGCCAAGTGAGCTTTCAGAGGATTTATTCTGAGAGATACAGCTGGCCACTTTTCCAGCTAAAAAGATCTAAGCCACAATAAGCTGGGAAACGTGGCCCTTTGTCTATCTTGTTTTTGTATGGAAAAAAAGCTATGGTCATGTCCCAGATGTGTGTGTGTCTGTCTATATCCCATAACTCTCACTGCAACCCTCTCTCTCTCTCTCTCTGGTGTACAACTGAACCTATTTCAAACAGATTTGTCAGGATACAGAAATCTCAGTGACCATTCAGTTTCTTCAAGTTTCATGTAAGTCAGTTGTAGGAAGAGGAGTTCTTGAAAAATACCTTCTGTAAGGACCTCAACTGTGGAAAAATGTCTTGTATTACAAGACACCAAAAAATCCACAGCACCCTTTATAAATGTCCTGAGCACTGGAAAAGCTCGTATTCAACTTCCATCTCCTAGGACACCAGTGTCTGCTAATTTTAAAGCAGATATCCATAGAGAACCAAGTTCTGTTAGTCCTGGAGGTTTGCAGGATTGTTTGTATCTACTATTCAAGGAAGAAAACTGGGACTTCTTTTTAATCAATAAGGCAGAACAAGAACATAGTGAAAGATCAATGTGCACTTGAGCGAATATGGTTCAGTGCTATCAGCTGCCCAAAATAGCTCAAAAGGGGGCATGTCAAAATGACAGACACTGCTGAAAGGAGTTGAGGAAAGCATCAGTGCTGGAAAAAATCTCCGGGGCATGTTGCAATCTATTAACTTTTAATGAAATCTGTAGATGACCTGCTGATTTGTATTTCTTCTCAGCAAGGAGACTGGACTGCTGCTGTTGTAAAATCAAAGTAGCATCAGCCAAATGACAGCATAGCCATCAACTGATTTCCTAGAGAACATCAAAATGGCAGTCTGCACCTGCACAGCTTCTTCATTCTGTTTTACTGAGGAAAAAAATTTTTTAACCTCTGCAATGCCTTTACTTGATTTGCAGTACGAAGTGCAAAGCTGTGAAGAGAAGCTGATGCCATCCTAACCTTTAGAAAAGGGAGATTTAGCTAGATAAACTCTGGCTCTTGAACTTTGTGGGAGTCACCATTGGTACCATTTAATTTGAAATTCTCTTTTCTTGCCAGGATTTCTCCCACCAAATGTGTTTTTATAGCTTGGTTTTGTGTGTTGTATTCATACCCTGCCAGTCATCATAGCATCTAGACACAGACGTTAACATTTCATATTCCAGATTGTTTTTTCCTTTGCCTTAAATCTTAAATGCTAAACATGCATGCAGTTTTAGTCCCATTTTCCATCACAGATGGAGGCTCTAAAATCCTTAGTCCCTTTAAGAAACGTGAAGCACATACTAACCCATTTCCTAAGAAGTGTTTTTCAAGGTGCTCATTCTCTCCGTTTGAAATCAGTCTCTGTTGCTCAGCAATCCTTTCCTGACATTTTGAATTTATTTTTAAATGTGCAAATTTTATTTTACATTGCTTCCCCTAAATATGTGTTCAGTGAAGTGGAGTCAGCAGGCACAAAGGATTTCTCACCATAGATGATAGAAACTTGACCTGACAAATAGTCACTAAAACCAGTATCCTAAGGCCTTGTGCCAAGACGAAGAGATATCTTTTATAGTATCAGAAACTAATATAAGAAGAATGAATGTCAAGCTAGTAAACCCAGTTTACATAAATCAACTTTAATAAGCAATAGAACAAGATAGGACAGGAAGTTTTATAGAGCTATTATGAAATGAATCATAAAGGTTTGGGGCCATCTGTTACCTGGGATGTGTTAATGACCGCAGAAAACATCCTGGATTGTCTTATCGGCCTTGCAGTAAGAATGTAATTTAAAAAAAAGAAATTGAAAAATCGATTAGCCTTCTGCTCTAGGAAATGATTCATGGTTAAAGTGGAGGGAAAACAGTAGGTGAAAGCTACCAAACAGCTTTTCAATACAAACTTTTAACTGTGGAGCATTTGCCACTAATTCTCAGATTTTTTCATGTTTGGGTTAGTTGTTGTGGGGTTTGGGGGGATTTTTATGTTGGTATTTTTTTTTCAAACCTGTAAGTACACCGTTTCCTGGGTATCCTCCCCCAGACTCAACAAGGTTCCCTAGCCTACTTTCTCCTAGCTGGGAAATGACCCACCTTCACAGGTGCTGACAACCAACAACGGTTTGCTGATACAAGCAGTACAGGCAGCTTTTTGCAATGTTTGTAGCATATGTGGCTCTTGGGGCTTGCTGGTGCAAGTACAGGAATTACACTGATTTAACAAAACAGATTTCTAAGACAGTGCACAGGATAAGCTTAAATCAATCGATAGGCTTAGCTACCATGCTGAATCAGGGCTAAAGTTCTGAAAATGTCATTTAAGATGGAATAATATGAGTATGCCTTGATGTTTCTAAGCTTAAAACCCACATTGAAACTTAACCCTTCCAGCAACCACAGACTGGCTTCTTCCTTAAGAAAAGCTTTGCATGTATTAATCAATGAACAGAAGCTTCTGATTGTTAGTCCACTATTAAATCAAAGAAGGAGCCACATGCCACTCAGGGCTGCTGTGGCAAATGGCCAGAGGCTCCCACCTCTAACAAAAAACTTTTCCTTCGTATTTCACTGTAAAAATACTGGTTGGAAAAATGGGTTTCCTCACCTATCTGAGTCTTGAACAGACCACCTTCAGTAAAATGAGTTCCTTTTCTTTATAAAACAAGACCTCGAGCTACACATACTATCATTTCTATTGTTTTGGTTGTTACAGATACCTTTAACATGATTACCAGTGGTTAAGTAGACAGCATTATCTGTAGTTAAGTAAGCCTGATACTCTTTGAGACAAAGAGTACAGAATTATAAGACATTCTCTCAGTTCGTATGACATTGGCAGACATTAAAGGTTCAAGAAGAAATTTTCCATGTCAGGACTTTGCCTCAGGCTGATTTTTTTTAATTTCAAGAAAAAAAATTTTGTCTTCTGTTTCTCAAAACGAGGTTACAGTAAAACTGTTCAACACTGATCTATACCTCTCCTTACTTCTCCTATATTTGGAAGGAAGGACTTTACATTTTGGTAAAGGTATCGGTTGGTAATTTTGTGTCACCATGTGGAAGATGCATATAAATTGAGCAAAAGTGTAGGCCTCAGAAACTTTCAGTTTGCAGAAGTTAATTTCTGCAGATACACTGCATACTGAGGAGGAAGGGGCTGAGCATCAGTTTTGCTCATCACAGTATCAGGGCTTTTGCTAAGATTTAGCATGAAAACCTTTTCCCTGCCTTCCCAGCTGCGTCCAACAACCCAGACAGGTAGAGATAATGAGCAGTCGGTCCAGGATGTGAAAAGCTGGACCAGCAGTGTTCATAATGGAGATATCTGGGTAAAGAAGTGACTGGCTAGGAAAAAACTGAACTGAAAGGGAAATGGAGATGGGGATGGTGAGGGACTGGGAGGAAGGATGCTTGAGAGGCAGGGAAAATGCACAAAAGCTGAGCTGGGACACTGGGCAGGACAGAAACAAGATGTAGAAGAGGCCATGGATACTTACCTTGGGATACAGAAACATGTGAAAAGCATTTTCGCTCTGTAAAGTCAAGAACAGATATCAGGAAATGCTAGAATGAGGGCTTTTCAGTAACTCAGTGTCACAGCTGTAACATCCTATTAACACAGAGGATTTTCTTTTCTCTGTAATGTTTATTTCTTGTATTACATCTTCCGCACAGTGGGGAAGGTAGCCAGCTACTCCTTTAACTCGAGTGTGGGAGAGAGAGCAGTTAAGTACCATCTTAACTGGTACCTATGTTTGCACATTTGTGCTAGTCGTAAAGGAGAGTCTTTCCAGTTATTTTTTGAAGGCATGCATATTTTGTGCATTTGACTTTTCCATAAGAATTAAATTACATTATTCAGTGAAAAAACAATGAGCAAAGGGTTTGACAAAATGAGAATAAGGTAAAGTTAAGAAAAAAAAAAAGCAGAAGTATAATAAGAAGGTACAATATCTATGGTGTAGTTCCATTACATCTTTGGATTTATTACTGTTTTTATGCCCATAGATCTCTAACTAATTTCTACAATTTATAAAATTACCTTCACAAAAATGTTGTGGGTCAAGTTATTGTGATTTTGATAAAGATTAACATAAATTAGTGTGAAGGAGGTCAAAAAGCTACCCATTCTGATTTGTAACAATCCTTTCCCTGTTGCAACGAATGGATGGTGCTGAGTTTGTCTGGGCTCTGTTCCTAGCTCCGCCTTTGATATACTGGGCTTGTCAGCAGGTCTCTCAAGAAAAATTAGGAAAAAAATTCCAAATCTCGTTTTCCTTTGTAGAGTGACAAGCAAATGTTTGAGATACCCAAAACTGATTGCTGTTTTTTAACAAATTTCATCCAAAGTTTTCCATGCAGTTCAGTTCTTTATAAAACGGTTTTAATAATCCGTGGCACATAGGCATAAGCTAATGTTTGGATTATATTGGGAGCCAGAAAACAAAAAGTTTTTTCTTCCAGCAGATAACTTTCTAACACTCTGTTTCTTTTCTGTACACTGCAGGCTGCGAACCCATCCCTGTAAAGTACCTCCAGTGGAGCAATATAGAGTCTATTGTGGCTGTGGTCTTCTCCTGCCTGGGGATCCTGGTCACCATGTTTGTCACCCTTATCTTTGTGCTCTACAGGGACACCCCTGTTGTCAAATCCTCAAGCCGGGAGCTCTGCTACATTATCCTTGCTGGCATCTTTCTGGGTTACGTCTGCCCCTTCACCCTTATAGCTAAACCCACTACAACATCCTGCTACCTCCAGCGTCTTCTGGTGGGTCTCTCCTCTGCCATGTGCTATTCTGCCCTGGTGACAAAAACCAACCGCATTGCACGCATCCTGGCAGGCAGCAAAAAGAAGATCTGTACCCGCAAGCCACGTTTCATGAGCGCGTGGGCCCAAGTGGTCATTGCCTCCATTTTGATTAGTGTGCAGCTGACACTGGTGATCACGCTGATCATCCTGGAGCCCCCGATGCCCATCCTTTCCTACCCCAGCATTAAGGAAGTTTACCTTATCTGCAACACCAGCAACCTAGGTGTTGTGGCTCCTGTGGGCTACAATGGACTCCTCATCATGAGCTGCACGTACTATGCCTTCAAGACTCGCAATGTGCCTGCCAATTTCAATGAGGCCAAGTACATTGCATTCACCATGTACACCACTTGTATCATCTGGCTGGCCTTTGTGCCTATCTATTTTGGGAGCAACTACAAGATCATCACCACCTGTTTTGCAGTGAGCCTGAGTGTGACAGTGGCCCTGGGGTGTATGTTCACTCCTAAGATGTACATCATCATAGCTAAGCCTGAGAGGAACGTCCGCAGTGCCTTCACCACCTCAGATGTGGTGCGTATGCATGTCGGGGATGGCAAGGCACCTTGCAAGTCCAACACTTTCCTCAACATATTCCGGAGAAAGAAGCCAGGGGCCGGAAATCCAAAGTAAGTGATTGTCTGCAGGTACACATCTATCTGTATATGTCCCTCTTTTTGCCATCTTCTCGTGGTTGACTGTAGTCTGCTGAATAGTAAGGTATGTAACATTTTTTCATCTCATGAGTAGCAGAAAAGGTGGAAATGATCCTTTAGATCTAAGCCTCAGATGGATATTGACATGTTACTTCTTACTTTCTCTTCTGCTCTAAAGGCAGGCCTGTACACAACTCCCTCTACCTCTGGAGCAGGTCAGGCAGAGGCAAAGTAACCAAGCTCCATCTGCAACTTCTCCCATCTCTCCATGTATGTGATGGGGATCTCATGCCCCTACGTGCAGTTGCTCTGCAGTATGTTCAAACTGAGATGCTATTGCAGTCTTTTGGGAAAGGGGACCAGAAATCTGTGTCTGAGTGGTTCTAAATCATATGTACTTGTCTAAGGCCACTGGGATGTATGTGTGAAAGCTGGGGACTGAACATTAGTTTTCAAGGTACTGTTATGTGACAGTCCTCATGACTGTGATCCAAAAGCACACTTCATACTATCCCTATGCTCTATTTAATATTCAGAATCATGAGCAATAGTCTGAGTCATCATCAGTGTAAACTTGTCCATATTCTCAAATCCAGTGTTGGTGCGAAAGTTGCAGAAGTTAGGTGGTGGTGAAAATGAACTTGCTTCCACATCTATTGAACCTGTTATTTTGCTTGCTAATAATTAAAAGCAACCCAGCTGCAGCAGAGGGGGAGAGAGAACTGTTACTTCAAACAGCATCTCCCTGTGAGCAGCTGTCTGAACATTTGCATTCGTTATTATCTTATTGCTTTTTAATCTTTATAGAAGCACCATAGAGGTAGACATGAGCTTAGATTATTTTTATCCCAGCTGAAAAAATTCATAAAAATAATGAAGAACTAGTGAAGTCTACATTTCTGAGCTCCCTAATAGAACTAAAATTCAGTTAATTTCCAGCTCTTTGGGATCTGTAGTTTTCTCTGAGTCACTCGAGTTGTTTTGATTCAGTTTGCCTAAGAACCATTTTCATATGTCCTGGAGATGAAAAGGATATGGATGGAAGTAATATCGTAGAAAACCCATGCTGTGATAAATTTTGCCTTTGTGCTACTTCAACACTTTTTATTTTATTGCCAGACGGGGGTCGGAAGGCAAGGGAACAGAGACAGAAGTAACCCAAATATACAGCTCAGTGTGCCACGGAGGCCACGATAAGACTGCCAGCTCCTGAGCTAGACAGAGAGGGAGCTGGGAGTGGCAGGCAGCCCTGGGAGTCCCCCATGCAGGGAAATTGCCAAAAATCTCTGTAGCTGAAGAACTTGAATTCCATGCAAACAGAAAGACAGAGTCTGATCCATCTTCCTGTGACTCTATGGATGTTGCATGGACTCTGACATGTCTGTGAGAAACTAGTATGGTGTGTCTGCAGTGCAGTCTCTGACTAACGCTGTTGGTGTCTTTAAAATCATGTCTGACAAAAAAAGGACTACTAAGTACTTTAGGTCATGAGAAACTTAGTAACTAGTTCTTTGTTGTGCTTACTATTATTCTACTTTCACCAAAAAATTGTACTTTAAAGGATCTAAATGTAGTATATTTAGAATACAGTTCATAATATGAGAAAATATTTCATCCTGTTCAAAAACCAAGCTTTCCCCTCAGCATTGTCACCTTAAAAAAACAACAGGGCTTACCTAAGCCTTTTAGCAATATGTTTGTTGCGAAATTTTAGTAAGATTTTCTTGACCTTTCTGTTGAGCTTGTGTGAGTGGTATAAAGTAAAAAAGCCCTACAGAGTTTTAAGGTGCTCTTCTGAACTAAAAGCTCAACACCTAGTTGATATGCTTTTTTGCCTCAGGTCAAGCGTCCAGATCTTTTACACAGCAATATCCCAACCTCTGACCTAAACCTTTTGCGCAGTTACTGCTGTGTTCTTCACCTAAACCAGCACAGATGTGGAGGCATGCTAAGCTTGCTGATGGAGAAGGACAGCATACCTCCCTATACATGGGCATGAAGAACTGAAAGCAGTGTAGTAGACAAACATGCAGCTTTGGAAATAAAGTCACAAGACAGCACAAAATGTCGTTTCAGGGCTTTGGAGGATATTTTAGCTCCTAGCAGAGTCCATTACAAAGCTGGTGAGGACATCGCACTGATACAGATAAAGACGTGTGAGTTACTGAGAAACCAAGAAGGAATTTGCTGGAGCCTTTGAAGCACCTAGATAACTCAAATATGTAGTCAGATCCTTCCAGAAACAGGACTTGAAACTACTGGAACATGTTTAATGACCACAGGAATGGCCTCCAGGCTGATTTTCCATAGTTTTTTTTTATTTGCTATCAAAATCTGGGATTTACTTGCCAGTTTTTCAATAATTCACATACCTGAGTGTGTTGCTCTGCTTCTTGATTCTGTAACTGCCCCTCCCTATGGCCACATTTTTCTGTCTGTAAGTGGTCAGCAGTGCTTAACTCAAAAGATTTCTTTTCCAGCTGTCTTAAAACAACTTTCCATCCATTTTCTTGTTCTTTTCTCTCTCTTCCTAGCTTGTTTTTCTTTTCCTACTTTTCAATTTTCATCTCTTTTCCTGTCTGTATCAAACCTCTCCTCTGCTAATCCAGAAAATTCCAATTCTTAAACAGGAAAGTGGCATCCATCTTAATTAAATTGCTGTGCAGATTTAGAGTTAAATTTAGTTGCTTTTGAAAATGGAAATTAGTTTACATTGACAAGGGCAAGTCAAACATATAAGCCTTGATCAAGCACTCACATGCAATGTTTTGCTGTTAGTTTAACTAGTATAGCTTGGGGACTAAAGCAAGCCAAGCTACTCTTCCTTTCTCCTTCCTAAAGTAGAGCAAAAGAATTAATCAGGGAAGTCTACTAACACAGGATCTATTAGTCAATTCAAAACCTTCATCTACATCTAGTGCAGATACAGAGATCAAAAAGTCCACTTGAAAAATATCTGTCCCAGCTGCATTACCAGCAGAGTTTCAATGAAAATAAATTGTTTAGTAAGACTGGTCTTCACTTAAATAACAAAGCACACTGCCTTTACTGATCTGTTGCACTCTAGAGATGCTATGTGCAGTCATGAGGGTTTGAACGCTATCTTCTTTGGTTGAATTAAACTATAAGCAATTACAGCCAGCACTGTTTTAAATAGAGTTGGTTGGGAACTTTGCAGTGAAATATGTTTCCCATCAGGAATTTCTGGCCTCTCAAAATGTTGGGCTTTGATGGTAGAGAACCTCTTTGGGCCAGGGGGACCTACTTTTTTTTCCATAGAGGTATGAAGGCATTGGGAAAGTGTGAGGGAACTTCACCCCAACAGCCACTAGTTAAGGCACTCACTTAGGTTAAGAGCATCTCCATCACATCCCACATGAATGCCCTATAACCAGGCTATGCACTGTCCCAAGGCAAGTCTCCTCCTTTCTCTGTTCTTGACCAACAATGTGTCCTGAAACAGGGAAAAAAATTGTGATGCAAACCCTGGAGAAACATTTATTTTTATTGTGTGAGAGAACTTGAATCTGGGTCTGAGAGATCCCTCGCGAGTGTCTTCAGTACTGAGTTACTGTCAGTCTCTCCCTTTTGTCAAATGAATATTTAAATATGTATAAAAAATGGAACAGCTCCATCAGGAGAGATGGAGAGAGAGTTATATGTGCTGCTTTTATTGAAGCTTTGTGGGGACATTTATTGAAGTTTGCTGCTTGATGACATTAGAAGATCCTGGCTGTTATAGGATGATGACATGGCAGCATTGTTTAGGAGAGCTTTTTAAGTCTTTCCCTCCCCCTCCCCTCCCCAGCTGTGAGATTATAACTTTTGGATATGGATCTTGCTGTGATCACTAGCCTTGTTCTTGACCACAAATGTTACTTTGGTCTACAAGGGTCAGTCAGCTTGAAGAGTAGCACTCCTGTAGGGTGCCTGTATGATTGCTTCCCTGAGGAGGCAATAGTCCTTTCTGTACTTTGTGCAGAAAAAATAACCAGTGACAATGAAGATGCTGATCTTGAGGAGGGTTCAGGAAACACCTTTTCCAGCCACTGCTTCAAATAGACCCTACTCAATGTGCATGAGGCTGAAGCCAGGCCTACACTGTGCAGGTCTGTTGCGTTGCTTTTCTGTATTACACACACACACTTCAAACAGAGTTTGAGCCACACAGCAAGGAATACCTCTTCTCCCACACTTCTTACGGGCTGCAGTGGCATGAGAAGGATCAGTGTTGCAGAGGGCAGCACAGGGGATAAGTTCATTATGCATCTTCGGGTAATTAGCTCCAGATTTGGCAGTGATGCTTAACTGCTGCCTTGTTTTTCACATATAAATGATTTTAAAGCCATGGTTGAGACCCCAGGTTTGGACACCATTTTAGGGCATTTTGAATCAGATTAGTTGTCCACATAAGTTGTGTAGCAAAATCTGAGTTGATAGGAAGGCCAACTAGCAAGACTTACAGAGTGGCCAGGACTCCACACTAATGCGTAAGCCACTTGCTTCCCCCCTTGTAATTCTAATATATTTGCATTCGATTATTTTTCCCCCAGCTGTCTGTCCTTAGAAATAAATGGCCATTTCTAAATGTTTCCAAACATGTACTTTAAATTTATCTTTTTAATATGTTTTGGCAGTCCACACCTCTAGGCTGCTCCCACAGGCATCTACTATAAGCAGTGTCCAGGTAGTCACCAAGAGAGAAGATCTCTCAAAATGGCTTTATTTTATTTCAGTAAAAGTTGTTGGGCAGCCGAACATCCCCTAGTACCTTCTCCCTGCTTCCTTTACAGGAGTCTGTTCCTGTTCTTCGTCCTCCGTCCCTCTGTACTGTGTCCCTACGTACAGTTTTTTAACTGGGAATCAGGTTTCTCAGTTACATCTAGTAACACATATCTGTTCCCTTACCAAAGCTTAGGAAACCATCTGCTTTTTTGTCTTGCCAGTTACAAAATTATCTCCAGGTATTCTTAAGTTACTCTTTCTCTTTAAACTGACTTACTGAGTTGTCATTTCATCTTGAGCAAGCTGCACTGACATGCTGTGTTTTTCAGGGACTCATTTCACTTGGCGACTCACAGTCCACAAAGGCTTTTGAGCTCCTCAGCTCCTTTTTCAAAGCCTCCCTCAGACACACAGTGAGTGGAATCTTGGCATACGTACATCCAGAAGGCAGGACATCTTGTTTCACTGTTTTTTTGTGGTGGTGGGAGGAGGCAAATGCACAGTGTGCCATGGCAAGAGTTGGAGTTTCCAGAAACAGAGAGTAAATGTTCAGCATGTTCAGTTGCAGTTGTACAAATGCGGATCTTTTACAACCTCTTACTTGATCCAGCCTGAGTGCCTTGTCATAGGAGGAGATGCTCAGGAGTATTCCCTCTTCTTGCTCTCAGTTTACTACTCCATGCAGTCAGTATGCTATCTTTAAGCAGAGGGTTATGAAGCAAAAGGAGGAGGGGAAAGAAGTGTGAACAGAAGATACGAAAACATTTTTAATGCAAGTAAAACAATGAATTTTATGCTGACCTCTGCAGGCTAAAGTGTGTGAAATTGAACAAAACCCATCTCAACCTGGCACAGCTGCACACGGAATATTTCACTCTGGTTGAAATGCATCGAAAGATCTGAAACAAGAAGATTTAATGGAAAGTGCAAGAAGGCTTAATAATAAATAACTGGTCATCATTTTACTTTCTCCTATAAAAGAGAATATATGGCTAAACTCCCACACTTCAGGACGCAAACCCAATATGAGAAGTCTACAATATATTTAAGTATTTTCTTTGGTCCTAAATTGTGTCACCTAGCCTGCAGCATCTAAGACTTATCTTTAAATGCTTGTTGTACAGATTACAGTCTAGTGTAGTTTTATCTTCTTACAGCATTGCCAAACCAGTCTAGAGACAATTGCTGAATCTAATAGGAAGTGGTAGGCTAGCTTGCTTTGCAGTTTAAAAAATTGATTCAGTGGGTAGACTTCTCCTGTCCTGTAACAGTGTTGCATACACAATAAGACAGCCCTTTTTTTTTTTACCATTAAAGACCCTGGAAAATACCAGATTCTAAGTCATTTTCAAGAAGGGATTTAAACCTGCTGGGCTTGCACAGCCATCCTGCTGAGGCTTACCCCAGAGGCGGAAGGCATATTACAGAAAGGAGTTTTGAAACAGCAGAAAGGTTGTAAGATCCTGCAAGGGGGAAATAATACAAAGACTAAAAAGAAAAAAAAAAGATATTGGGAAAAATTATACCGGACAGGTTAGGTTGTTTATTTAAATAATTTCTTTGTCATTGTGTATCTGATCTCTCTATTAACCTAGCAACAAAATGTTGATGTCCAGGCCCTGTTTTCTGTGCTGACTCTGCAGAACAGCAGCACTATGGGGTGCAAGGCGTAGCGCTGGTTCATGGCTGTGCGACTCCTTGCTCCCTGTCAGGGCACGGGGCTCCACAACCACAGGGTGCTTGCTTCGCCCTTGCTTCCCACCCCAGGCATATCACGGAGGAGTCTGCTTCCTTCGCAGTGTGGATGAAGATGTGGCAGTTCTGGTGTGGCTCCCTGGTGACACAGCTGTCCCAAGGAAGGCAGGTGGCACCCTGGACTGGCCCGACTCACCTCCCTGTCGCTCTCCTCCCTGGCGTTTGTTGAAAGCTTCTGCATGCAGTGTAGTCCTTCACCCTTTTCTGAGGTTGCAGCGCATTTTTGGGAAAGCACCTTGTACGTTCACAATGATAGCTGAAGGTTTTAATGCCAAGCATCTCTGTCTCAGCAGTTGGTACATTTGCTGGCTTTGCTGGGCTATTTGCTGGGCTTAAACCATTAATGATTTTGTGGGCACACAGCATTGTGACAGGCAACAGCTCTTATTCAGCTCTCTCGTGTATGTGATGTGCATTTCAAATAAGAAAATTCAACAAATTCAGTCAAGCTGTTCAGTCCTTGTCAGTATATTGATTTAAGTGAATATTTAAAACTTCCAGAAGACAGTTACATGTTTCCAAAGGGAATCCTACAATTGATATTAAAGAATTGGAAGGAAACACAAAATAAGGGAGTCTGAAACTTAATAATCCGGTAGCAATCTCTTCTAGCCCTGCTGCAGGGTTGTCCATTAAATTAGACCTATGCAATTGTGTCTAATATTGTCCTCTGTAGCCTTGAATTTGCATTTGCTTTAATAGATATAACATAATTCTGTTCCATGCACCAAAAAACACAGAATAGGTGATAAATAATTCTGAGATGTCACTTCCACAATTATATTATTTGTAGTTATTTAAATTAATATTAATAAACATATTTATTTAAATAACAGGCATGGCAAATGTGTATATCAAATTATATACCAAATTGTGTATCTGTGTATATATGTGCAAGATAACCAGTCTGGAAATAGAGAATTTACTTTTTCTATCTAATGAGAAATAAGGGGCAAGGCTGCGTCAGGCACTGTAAGTTTTCCTTGCAAATTATCCCAGCTAAAGGGAGTCCCAGCACATGCATAACCAGTCACACGTAACTCCTAAGGCTGCCGAAGACTACATTTAAGAGAAATAAATTAGAAAAGCAATGAGGTTCTGCAGCGGCCTCCTGGTAAGAGCAGTGGGGATAAGCCCCCTCAGACAGAACCCAGGTTCTATTGAATTAGATTAGAGGGCACAGCACCCGCACCCTGGCCTCCCATCCAGACTTCTGCTTCTTTGTCACCAGCCAGATAGGATTTGAATGGTCTCTTTAGGTGAAAGGGTGGTTGTGTCAGGTTTTATGCAGTTTCTTCCCTTGCTCAGAAGTTCCTGCTCCAGGGCAGTTTTGCCACTTTCTTTTCATGGATATTCACAAGTCTGTTCTCCCAGGGGATTTTGACATGACATAAACCCCAGGTATGGTCTCTGATAGCAGGCTGGTTCTTACCAAAAGACTCCTGGAAAACTTTGCTTTATAGCTCCTTCACTTGATTTGCTGCTTTCAAGATGCTGAATCACAAAATATTATTTTACTTACGGGCACTGTTGTAGCACCAGGCAGCTTTGTATAATGTATAATCTCAATACTTAAATACAATGACACATAGATACACAATCACATCAGAGGCAGGCTTAACAGTTATGTACCACAATCTCTGCTTCCTGACTGAAGAGAAGCAAATGCAGTACTACAGAAATCCTGGGGAAGGCTAACATCTTTCTTGGCATAAAACACAGGAATAAGGACACCACTTGTAATTTAATTTCTTGCTTGACTGGATCACTTATTACATTTCCTTGTATTTTTCTATTTATATGTATTATTTATTACATTTTTATTCTGAAATCTAGTCATAACAATCCAGTTAGGATGTTACAAAAATACACCAACTCAACAGTGAGTGATAAAAACAATTGTGTTCACATGTAGGTATAAGGAAGTGATGTTTATCTGCTTAGGACCATAATCTCACATTATTTTGGTTAGAATTCCCTCAGTGAGCAAAAAAAGGAAGAAATCTTCTCCTTTTAAGAGTCTCAGGTAAACAAATAGGTGTTGAAGGTTGCATTCAGATAAGTACCTGAAAACCTAAATATTTCCCTGTAATACATATAGAAGTCAGATTACAGCTCTCATAAGCACATACTTAGGAAAATACCCGACCAACCCATGTTTCGGGAGGGGCTGGTGGTCTGAATATCATTTTAAAACGCATAACAGCCATTTATTTATTTAATTCAGCATTTTAAAATGGAAATGGAATAAAGAACTAAAATACAAGTCTCCTGGAGGCTACTTTAGGATTTTTTAAGTCAGGAATGCATTTTACCTCCTTCCTATCCTCATAGGTGTGATGTTTCAGCTCTGTGCCTCAGTTGTTCACCTCCCTTCAGCAGAAGCAAACAGAGCTGTGACATTTCACAAACACATGATAATTCATGTACAAATACTTGCTAGAATAAACACACAGGATATACTGCAAGTGTTTATTCTGCAGGGATCTCTGAGCCACCTTGTGATTTTTGTACATCTTTAAGCTAATTTAGAGTGAACAAAAATTTGGGTACTGAAAGATCGTGTGGATCTCTGATATTCTCTGTATAAGGATAAGGCTATGCAACAGCAGAAGCACTATAAACATCTACACACAGTTAGTACAGGGGTTTGGTTTTTTCCTCAAATTAACATGTAGTCTGAAAAATATTCTTGATTCATCCCAGCAACTCAGTACAAAGTTACTAATGTGAAATGCAGAACTACTCTTAATTTATTTAATCCTTTTTCATGCTTTGGGACACACAAGCTCATAAATGCCCAAGAAAAGGACAGCACGCTTGGATGCCACTTCTTTCACTGATGTGAAAGGCATCTCGTATTCCGGCTTGTCCACCGAACTTCTCCCTGCCTGAGATCAGCGCTCCCGTTTGCTCAGGGATGCCCCACAAAACAAGACACTGCAAGACAAACTGCAGATGATGCAAACACATGCTGACAGAGCACCTGATTTTTAGCAAGGCTCTGTAATTCATAAGTGAATCACACCCCCAGGGAAAGAAGATGGTCCATCTCTGTTAAGGAACTGTAGGTGTGTATGGTTTTCCACCCTGTTAGAAATTAAATTGTCTGAGCCGGGTTTTAGCCTGATGATACAAGTATTATAGTCTCAGTCCAGTATTGCTCTGTGTTTCATCAGAGAACCATCTTCAAAGCCCTTGGTGGATGACACTAGCACATACATTTTTTTGCTGTGGGAAGAGGCCTGCACATTGTTCTGTGACTGGATCAGCAGTGTGCTTCAAAACAAATTTGTCAGAGTGATCACCAAGGCACAAAGACCTGACTATCCTGACTTACATCATCCCTGTAATTTGGGAATGGTCTCCACACGTCTTCCCTATCTGAAAGAAGGATTTGAAAAAATTTCTCACCAGCAGTAGCTCAGGTTAGCTCTGCCCCGGTATTTGCGCTCCCAGAGCTGAGAGTGTGTTCAACAATGGGAGTTGTAATGAACTCTGGAAACAAAAGTCAAGCAGTTTCAGTTTACGTATACCCCAACAGCATCAACCACTGCCAGCTGCGCTAGCCTTTGTGAGACCACAACCTGCACACCTTTGTGTGGGCAGAAGCCCATTTTTCTTAAAATACGCCCAAATTCAGCCACATTGATTTACAAACACCTGTACTACCTGCTACAACATTTAATGCCATTCTATTTTTTCCTTTCTTCACATTAAATCTGTCCATTAAATTGGACTTGATGACCTTAGAGGTCTTCTCCAACCTATGATTCTATGATTACTTTTGTAGAACACAGAAGATGCAGAGACTGGTGCTGGATATGACATCTGCCAAAGCAGAGGCTAACTTCTGGTGCACTACTCAGTCCAAGATCTGGATGTAGACTTTGCCAAATTCCTGTCCCACAAATGTTTGTAATGCAGCAACTTACTTTCTTCTCTTTGCCTTTGGCTATTTAAGAGTTTGTAAAGGGAAGAGTGAGGAATTTCAAAATGTCCGTCTTCACTTCCTGCTTGACTTTGATTTTTTTTTTAGCTAGTATGGTTTGATGCTTTTTCCACCTATCTTCTGACACTGTTTTCCATCTGCCCCAAACAAATGGAGAACCATTCACACCCAGAGCATAGTTCTGACAACATTCTCCTCTGTTCTCCCAGTTCTTAGCTCTGTGTCTCAAGGACTCTGAACGGGAAAAATCAGCATTGACAGATCTTTGTTTGGGGTTTCCAGACCCAGGTCTGGAAGTCTGCAGAACAGACCATGACAGATTTAATGTCCACACAGAAGACATCCACTGTCAGTCACTAGTAATCATGGGCAACAACAGAAGTTATGTTCTCTGCTATGCCAAAGGACTCTAAGAAACCTCTTTAAGCGTGGGTTGAAAAGTATATTGTATCAATAGAACATCTGCCTCCACATTAAAGTTGTTAAAGACTATTTAATTTTGAAATAACAAGTCAGCTAATTCTTCAGAACATATATGTACTCTGGCATTCAGCCTCCCACACCTGACAAGCATAGGTTAAAAGGTATTATCACTGTAAACAGCAAACAATTGTGCAGGCTAGCAGTAAGCACACAATTTGTCACTTTAAAGCCTACTTCAAAGCTAAAAGCTCCAGGTTTCTTATTACCGCATTATAAACATTTCACCCTTTCTAGCTTACTGCTTCAGTTATCTCTTCTTTAGCTGTTATCCCTTCTCTTCTCTGCGCTTCTTCTTTTGTGGAGCGTAAAATTAATCTTACAGACAGAATAAAAAAAGAAAAAAAGTGAATTATTGTCTGCTGGATTGTCCTTGAGCCAGATCTCAGGGTCAGATAAATGTTAACGTCAGCAGCAGAGAAGGTGCCCTGCTGTCCCTGGTTTAGGGAACAGGGTTGGGAGTTGTCCCTTTCAGCAGCAAATCATTAGATTAGCTCAGCTATGTTGCAACACCACAGCCGGAGATATCAAAGCTGATCTTAAACTCTAGAAAAGCAAGTGTCCCCTGATCTGATTCTAGCAGCTCCTTACTAGTAGATGGTTTGCTGGTGTTTGCAGTTTCAGTCTCATCAGGCCCAGGTACCCCCAGAGAATCACAGGCTCAGTTTAAATGCCCGTCTGCAAGCCACCTTCTAGCTAATATATCCTTCTTCTCTTTACCCAGCACTGTTAATCTTTCCTCATCCTTAGTGTGGTAAAGCCAGGAATGTCTGCTCTTGTTGCTTTCTTACTTAAAGCTTTTCTTGCTTTCGTACTTAAAGCTCGTTAGCCTTCCTTTCTACTTGCATGGAAAATGTTTTTCTATGTTCTCTTCTGGCTATTTCTTTTCATGGCTCAAGCTAGATCATTTCAGATTGTTCACTTCAGCCTGTTTTGGCTGGCTTGCAAGCTTTGCATTCCCAAGTCAGGGATTGTCTGGAAATTGGGACTTACTCACCATTACTCATTTTTTTTGCATCCCAAAGCCCCCCAAACCAGCCAACAAACCAGCCAGCCAGCAGCAAATTACCCAAAAACCAACCAACCAAATGAAAAAAAGCAAATCCCAGAGTCTGTGTAAGCCCCCACAGAGAGATTATCTGCCTTGAGCAGACTGACAAGAACTGGCAAGGGGCTACACTTGAAAGCGTAGCCACAGCAGGGCAGACAACTGCAAAAAATGCAGAATCAGTGCGTGGGTGGTGTTAGCCTGGCCAAGCCATGGGCCGCGAGCGCTGGGCCAGCCGGTGTGCGCCCACACTGCCGCCGGCTGTCATGCCCCGGCCGGTGGGTTGAGCGAACCCAGCAGCTTCCAAGGGTGCTTGGCAGCTCATGTGTGTGCAGCGTGGGCTCATGGGGCTGCGGTGGGAGCTCGCGTGGGGCTGGCATGTGTGGGCGGTTGGAGGTTGCGTGTCTGGGCAGTACAGGCTCCCGTGGGCTACAAAATGTGGCCCCAGGCATCTCTGTGCTCCCCAGTCAGTGAGCAGTCCTTCCTCCTTTACTTCCACATATCCTCTGAAAGGTAAGGCTACACATATCTCTTAATCCTTAGGTTTATATAAAGTATCTCAAAAATCTCTCCTGCCACCATCCTGGACAACCCACGAGATTTGCCTGTGACTACTTTGGGCTATCACAGCCTGTAAATCCACAAATACTTTAAGCTGCCCTAAGCCAGAAATGACACCCAAAGCCCTCCTTTACCCCGTGCTGTCCCTTCACTTATGCAGGGACAAGAGCCTCAACGGTTGTGCTGCAAACTGGAGTGGGGAGCCGGTCTTTTTTTCGTTTTTTCCCTTTCTTTTTCTGGTTTAGCTGTGACCCAGATTAGTTGTCCCCGTCCTTCCTGCCAGCTGACCGAGCAACCGCATGGAGGGTTGTGCTGGGGCGGAGGGACGGCTGGAGCAGCAGCCGGGGGCAGCCGGGGGTGGCCAGACCTCTCCCCTGGGCACACAGCTGGCTGCTGCCAGCCCCAAGTGGGCTGACGTGCAGCCTTAGCTGCATCTCTGCTGTGCAGCTCAGCCCTGGGTTGTTCCGAGCATCCTGCTGGGACTATGTTCTCCTTGGTGACTGTGAGCCTTCTGTCCTCTCCAGGAGGCAGGTGCCCACACCTCCACAGAGAGGGTGTGCTGTGAAATCCCTCCTGCCCCTCAGTCCTCCATGGGTGACAGTCACCCATATGTCTCACTCTGCCAGACAAGGGTGAATGACCCTATAACCTCCCTCCTACTTGCAGTGCTCTTTGCTCCAAAGCTCTTAACGATTTCTTTCTCTCGAAAAACCGCCACTGCGCCATTGATTAGCATAATTAAGCTAAAACTCAGAGCAATTATTTCCAATCATCACTTAACCTGGTATTCAGGACTTGTGTTTTCAAAATGAATTTGTACTGAAAAACGGTCTGTCTTTCCAACTTCATGCATTGGTTTAGTGAAATATGTTGCAGAAATGTTCTATCAGATCCTGGCTTATACAAAAGGTATCGAAAATTCAGCTCCACTTCCTACAGGAAAATGACATGAACTTGCTTCTTTTTATGTAGATGTCTTTTGATCCATTTGTGACAATCATATGTAAAACCTGCCCTTTCAAGGACACAGACATCAGAAGAGGAACATGCTTCTGCCTAGGAAGATGCTAGATCTAGAGAGGCAAGAGGATTTGGGAGGAGTGTTCAGCTGAGCACTTTACTGATCTGGTTCTACACACAAAGTGTGCTTACTTCCCCAGTCACCTTGCAGAACTGCTAGAGGGTTGAGGAGGTGAAAAGCAGGCTAGAAAGTTTGTGGTGTTGCTGAGCTGTCTCTTGGGAGTGTAGAGGGCAGTCAGTGTGAATGCTGGAGCAGGAACTGCTCTAGGATGTGCTGGCAGTGTGCCACAGGGCCATGGCACAAGGCGTCTCCTTTCCCGTATTAAAGCCAGGGGTTATACACAAGGTCTGAAAAACTAGGGGATGATTCAAGGCTATCAGTTTAAGCATCAGCAAGATGCCATTATCACTTCTCTTGAACTTCCTCCCCACCTTGCTTTCTTGCTAATGTTATTGACAGTCAGTTGTTTCAGATTAGGTTGTACAAAATCTTGGGCTGGGCTTTTCTGTATGTTTTTGACTGTAGGGAATGTGAAAGCTTTTCTTACTGCTCAGACACACTGTCTAGTGTGAGGATCTCTGACTGTAGCTTCAGATGACAGGTAATGCAGTGTCCTGCGCTTCAGTTATCTCGGACACCAGTAAGATTCATTCAGTTTGTGTCTGTTCAGGGAATCTAGCAGAGCCACGAGTAATTCCAGAGCAGAAGGTGAATGTTTCTAGTTATAAAACATTACAGATCGCAATTTACACTTCCCTACAATCCTGACACAGCTGTTTGCCTCATGGGATGATTCATTTACACTTAAGAGAAAAAATAGTGGCAAGAGTGACTCTTCGCTCAGATCCTTTATATTCCTCACTGCAGATTTCAACAGGCTGGTTACCTGTCCTGTTCTGAACAACTGGCTAGAAGCATTTTTCTGCTTCTAAAAGTAAAGCAATTAATCCACTTCCTTCAGGAACGCTCTGCACTGCCACCTTGCTTCCTCTGCCAGACTCCCTGTTATTGCACCCAGGGATTCATTAAAAAGCAGTTCAGACGCTTTCATGATGGAATGCCAGCTCCTTGTTCAAATGCACAGAAGATCCATCCTGCCTGTGGGCTCAGGATACAAATAACCACTCAGCAGGAATTACCCTTGAGAAGACTGCTCCAAAAATGACCTGTTAATCCTTGTGTTGTAAAGATGGGCAGGCTACCTAATTTTTTGGTAACCAGAGAAATGTATGTGAACTGCCACCACTGCCTGAAAGGCTGGGAGGAAGAAGAGGGGATATGTTGTGGTAACCAAAAATGATAGAAGAAAACAAGAGAGGTACAGAGATTTGGGCACAAATTCTGAATCAGGGCTCTGCAGTATTAGCACACGCTACTAGCAAGACGAAGCAAGCCTACAAGGATACTTCACATTGAATGCTTCAAAAACATTTATGATTATTTATGCTGTTGACAATGATTTGATAATTGTGAAACAATTCACTGAAGTATGATCAACACATACACTACATTTCCCATAATACTATGAATCTAAATTTCACTATAAATCCAAATCCAAATTCTACTGAAGCATGAACCTTGAGATTGAGAGCTGGTTTCTGTAGTGTATATGCTGTATATCACCATACAGTCATGCCCCTTGACCTTGGCCAAAAGGTGGACCACTGCTTTGGTGGAGCTTGGCAGCATTTTAACAACAGCCTCCCACAGAATGCAAACCTGGCGAGGCATTTGAGGGTTGCATACTTTACTACATGTAATATCTGTGTTTGATTTTGGCTGAGAAGCACAACTGCAGCCACAGTAAGAAAAGAGTTCACTGTATTTTGAACATGTTGGGAAGCATTTTGGACTGCCTGAGGAAGCAGGCTTCTTTCTTCCTTTCACATAGGAGGGTTTCATAACAAGACCTACAGATGCCCCAAGCTTGGAGAGCAAAATGCTCTGAACTCTCTTCAGGGTTATATCTGGGTAAGAAGTAATATGGGGGGGGAAACAAGGCATGCAGCGAAGTGAGCCAGAAGCTACAGCAGACTGCAGCAGCTGAGATAGCTGACAAAGCCTGTAGACCAAGAAAGACCCAGGTCCCAAGAAGTGCTCTGAAACAAAAGTCTGCCGCCTTCTCCAGAGTCCCTGAGCAAGGCTCTCTGTGGCTGTGTGCCCTCTGTTGTGCGTACAGCGCTGCCTGTGTGTGAAATGCATTTAGAACTGCATTTTTCTCTCAGATAATGAACCACATGTTGCTACTTGTTTTGTAAAATTAGCTCCCGTGACTGAATAAACGACTAATTTCTGACTTTTAACAAAGCAAGCACAGAAAGTGAAAGGCTCTTACCCTGTCAATAGATGAAGAAAACTGGAGGTCTGCAAAAATGTTGGATATTCTCTTTAATCAGAAGCTTAATAATCGCTGTAACTTAAATAGGGTGTAGGAGAGAGCATGGTAGCTAAGTTCCTAATTGTGATCTCCTTTAAATTGTCAAATCTCAGAGATCTCATTACACCTAGTAAGGAATTTAATTATTCTAGAGACTTCAAAGTGAGTAGGTTTACAAAATTGCTCAGCAGTATGTCTTATTTGTGTTTTATTCATAATAGTTCAGAAGTCATCTCCAGGCATCTACTTCTCCAAAATGGGTATGCATGTATTCTGTGTACATCACGCTGTGCTCCCGTGCTTTAGTATGTGGTGAGAAGAATGGCTTGTTTGGCTCATGAGCAGCTGTACTGAGTATGTAGTACATGCACATACCATCCACGAATCTGTTCTTGTGAGGTAAATAGAAGTCTGGCAAGCATGCACTCTGATTGTTTGATGGGGAGAAATGCTAAATTTTGATTTGCATTTTATTTGCAATATGATGACAATTTTTTTTGCAGAAATTCATTGATGCATTCCATGTGCAGAAATACCTGAGATTCTTGTCAAAGCACGCACGTGTGTGTATATTTTTATTGATACTGGGGAAGATAAATGAGAGTTTGCATCTGCTTGATAGGTTAAGGAAGAGGAGAAAAATGAAGTGGAAATTGTCTTATATTAATGGCCAAAGCTGCAATCTGCAATCTTTTTTTGAATTACAATTGCAGATAGAGTGTCTAGGAGACTATTCATTTTGTGTCTACCTCAATAAGCCAAACAGTTCCCTGAAATAAAAGAAGCACAGACAGTGAAATCACATATAATGAAAGCTAGTGACTGTTCAGCTATAGCTCAAAAGTAAAAGAAAGGAAACATTTAGAAAAGCAGATTAGAGGAATAAGAAACACAGAAAAAAGAAGGAGCTAAGTGTATGTTAAAAACGCCACCAGCAAAAAATTTTGGTGATGCTTTTGTAAATAAGATGTGAAAGGCAGATACTCCGTTTTCATAATTTCACCCTGAGTTGAGAATACCAGGGAAGAAGTCCCTCCGACAGCTAGACACAGAGCAGCCCTCACCATCTGGCATGTGAAGTGCACCAGGGCTCCGCAGAGGAAGCAGGAACGAACACCGTGAGAACCTATTTTAAACAGCACTGTGCTGGAGCCACGGAGGGATCTGGGTGGAAGTCGAGGTGACAAGAGGAGAAAAGATGGGAAAGCTGACAGTGACCCTTAGGCGTAGGTCAGGGAGAGGCACCCGACTGAGTGGTATAGCCACCATGTGTGCACATGTGTATAACCACTCACTGGGTGTCTTTTTCTTTTCAATCTTCAGGAAGAGGCAGCCAGAGTTCTCGCCCACCAGCCAGTGTCCGTCGGCACATGTGCAGCTTTGAAAAATCCCACACTGCAGTGAATGTGTAAGAGAAGCTGCATGACAAAGAGTGGTTTTACCCCTTGCTTTCTCTTTCTCATTGGTTTATCTTGTCTAATGATGGGACAAATGTGGTGCATGCCATTAAATATGGGAAATTTGCTTATGTCCCCTGTTTCACACAATGCCTTAATCTGATTGTCCAGATGTGGTGAAGAGGACACTGAATAATTTTTTTGCAGCCTTAACATTTTTTTTTAAAGCCTTCAATTTTATTTGTAAATGCCTACAACTTTGCAAATACTTCCATTTTTCATACTAATTTTATCTTCTTTTTCCATTTAGCCAATATTTTTTTTCTTTTTTACAGTTTTGCATGGAGATGACATTATCCTGCGTGCTTTAAACAACAATCTAGTGGCTCTCTCACAGCAAGACACCTTTGCTGTGCACAGCTCCTGCTAACTGTGCTTGTTAGTGAACTGCTGCTGCAGAGCCAGCAGAGGGAACACAGAAAACACTGGTTTGGTGGAATTCGCAGAACAGGGAAGTCATGAGCAGAGGCATATAAACAAAACCAGCAGAATCTGGCCTAGGAACAAACTGTCACACTAGAGTATCTTTAAACAATAGCAGAGAAATTTTTCCTGTTATAGTTTCTGAAAGATGTTCAGATTCTGCATATTCTCCTTTCAGTGAAAAACAGCAAAGTTCAGCTCTTCAGAAAAGAGAAGCGCAAATACTGCCCTCCCTCAGCAAACACAAACCCGGTGGAGAAAATATGCTAGCTGTTGCAGAAACAGCCAGGCCTCGCCTCATTTCTTCCAGGATGGATTTATGCTTGTTTCCATCTGATCAACTGCAGATGTGAAACAGTCCTGCTCCCTGCCCCGGGGAAGGTTGTTCAGTGACTAGGTGGAAAGCTGCCTCTGGCCCACTGACGAAGCATTTTGAGCAGCGCCGTCTCTCTACGGCCGGAGATGCTGCTCAGCTCCTCTAATCAGCAACAAAGCAATCTAGCCCTGTAGATGTCTCTGAGAGTCCACGCTATTTGTAGGCAGGTGGCAATGATGTTAATTCAATCAAAGCTGCCCCTCTGATTTGCAGATCAGAAGAAATACATACGGTGCGTCACATATTTGGAGCAGTAGTGATGGTTTTACAGGGCCTGTGCAGCAACCAGCTTTATCACCCCGAAAGGCAAACTTTGCGAAGCCAGTGTAAGGAGCAGTAAAAACATTTTGTTGTTAGTTTCCAGTCTGACAACAATATACCCTTATTTTCTGAACTAGAACAAGTGCTGCAGATTCCCAGGGCACAGATTGCCAATTGTCTGGAAAGACGGATGATGAAATGGGAGTCCAACGCAGGCGTACCATTAGGAGGCAAAGAAAGGCTAATGCAACAACAGATTATATGCAGAAGGCACGAACACAAGCTGTAAAAGTCCTGAGAACAGGGAAGGCTGAACCTGCTACTTTTTGCATGACAATGCTTGGGATTTTTTTTTCAGTTTGGAAAAAAAATTCCTCATCCACATGAGCTCCTGAGAAACACCTCTGGTGGGACAACAACCAGTCAATAGGACTTCAAACATTTGTGGCAGCTGCATAGATGAGGAAGACTTTAAAAAGCAGCAGAGCTTTTCAGGCCTGCTGAGCATGAAGCTTGCTATTTTGGCTTCTCCCCCCATCCCTGCCCCTCAGGCTTCCCTCTCCCTCCAGCCCAGGGCTGATGCTTTCAGAGCCCTGGCAGTGCTGTGCTGTGGCCAGGGGAAGGGCACGTCCTCCATCAGCTACCGACTGTCTGAGCTCCCTGCGGCCACGCAGCCTGGGCTGAGCAGTGGGCATGTGTCTGTCATACCACCAGATGCCCATCACCACTGCCTGGCCTCATGCCTTAGTCTCAGCCACCAGAACTGCAGCAGTTTGCAACTCTGGATTATCCCGAGGAAGCCCTGCTTTGCTGCCCGAATGTGCTAGAAATCACCAGGGGTGCTACGGTGCCCCCCACCTTCCAGTTACAAGTAAATAGATGTAGGGACTTGAAACTCTCTTGTGCTTTGATACACACAACCCTTAGCCTCAGTTATTGCACTAATGTTGATCTGTGATCTGTGTACAATCCTGGAGCTGGTCAGAAATGCAGAGTCACGAAAATATAGAATCATAAAAATTTATTATCCTATTAAAAAACTAAGAAACATCAGCTTTGAGTTTTAGAGCTCTTTTCTTCTGAAGCTGCACATTTGTTACCATGGAAACTTTCAGATACACCCAGAAAACCCACAGGATTTACTAGCTCCTTTATCTACTGCAGCATATTAGGGAGAGCTGCATGCTACAAACGAGGAGCCTCATGACTAAGCTTCCTGTGGCAACTGGGTTAAGTTTGCACTCAAAATGCTGGCATGCTAAGGCAAGTCTGATGGCTCTTTGAGTGCTGTTTAAAATTTTGGAAGTTTATTTAATTCACAAGTATACCAGAGAATTCTAAAAATTATAGTGGGAGAAAGACCTTGTTGACTGCTACCTCTGGAAGGGCTGCACATTTTTTGGCAGCAAAGATCCAGAGCAACAGGCTTTTACCAGTTCATTAGGAATTTATTCCTGCTGTGATACAGCTATTGACTACGAAATATTCTGCATTTTCAGTATAATTTTTCCCTTTTGTAATTTCATATAGGGCTCTCAGTTATGCATCTACATGCTATGTGAAATACCTTGCAGACTCAGAATTAATGCCTTTCAGATGTTTGAAATCTGTTACTGGGTTGTTGCATCAAACTGAATATGTTCATCTATTTCAGCTTTCTGTCATGCACACTCTTCTCTGTCCCTGATGAGTTTTTTGTTGCTGTTCTGTATACAGCTTCCAGTTTGTCAATATCTTTCTGCTAAAAAACACGGTGCCCCAAATCATTTTCTATTAGAACCGCAGAGGATTACAGAAAGCAAGGACAAACCTCCAACCATCTTAATTACTATTAAACTGTATTCATATGAAAGACCTAATCTCTGTACCATGGTGTGCTGCTTTTGAGTGGGGAACACAGAATTCATGGGCTGGTTTTTGTGACTTTATTATATTCACAATTCATTAGTGTTTCTAACTCAACAGCAGCTCTAGATCTTTTTTCATGGTATTTCTTTTGATGCAGTGTTTTTTGAAGGTTGTTGATCTTCATAGCCTTCAAGTCCTACAGACTATTTTGTCTTAGCGGCACCCACCTACACTTTTCCGAAATTATTTTCATTCTATCATTTTCTTCCCATGTTCCTAAGCTTTCCAGGTCCCTTTGCTCAACACATTGTAATTTTCAGTTTTCAGGTCTTATTAGCTGTGCTCCTGTTCGATCCTGTCTGAATAAATGCTTCGGTTATATTGTTATTGGCTGCACTGTCATATATAATTGATATGCAGCATGAGACACATCTTCAGATAACACGAATGTGCTTCTCCATTGATATCAGAGGATCTATGATGACTTACACCATGCTTTTTCCATGCACTAACTTTAAAATCCTTAAAAAGACCTTACAAAGCTGATCCAGCAGGATGTATTAATTCTGAATATTCAAAGGAGTTTACTTATTAATGACAACAAAATAAACTCATTCAAAATTTTTTCACTAGTAAGAGCACTCTTTAATTTCGCTTTGATTTGCAGGTTTCTGATCTTCATTTCTTGAACACTGGAAGAAATTGCCTGCTATTTGGGACAAACTGTTTATTATCCTGACTTTTGTATTATCTATTAGAAAAAGTTATTGTCTTCAAGCAGCAAATTAGTAGCTATTTGATTTTTTTTCAAAATACTTATTGAAGAGTTTGCAAGCTGCAACACTGCTTTGCCCTTTTGAAGACACTTTCATAATGTCAAAGCCAACAGGTCACAAGCAGTTTGCAAATTCTGCAAATGTATTTCTCCAAATTATTTGTAGTAACTTACTTTTAATCAGCTTGTTACAACAAACACACTAGTGAACCAAAAGTTTCTTCACTAATAATTAGATGGGTGACTGAAATGGCACATAGCTGCTATATTTCAGATGAGACTAAAAATTAATACTAGTAACTGTAATTAGTAGTCAGCCCTTTATACATTTTCCGCATAATATTCTCATACCTTTGTTGAGCTAGGTAAGTAAGATCTGTGATACATACTAAAGTTGTAGGACTAACTACATTGAAGCATTTCAGTGAGCATTTCTCTCCCCCCCCTAGTTTAAAGTTGTATAGAAGTGCCTATGTATGTATACATAATTGTTAAGTTCCAAAGTAGATAAATCTGTTTGTTTATGGATATTTGCCTATATATCAGCTGCTGGATTTGGGAGTACTGGGGCCAGGTATGCGCCTAGTAGCACCCCAGTTCCATGGTAGCATGAGTGCAAGGGTGTGACCCTACTTCTGGCTCCTGCTTTCCCCATCTGGGTGACCAGGGCATAGAGACCGGCAATGCTGTCACCCTCTGATCCTGCTACAACGGTCTAACCCCAACCAGGGGACCCTGTGGATGTAAACCAGGATCACGCCACAGGGTACTCTGGCTAGATGTAGCTACTGCATCCACGTTGCAGGCTCTATAATATTAACACTTCAATTAAAAAAAAAAATCAGCAAAAAATCTGTTATCAATAGGGTCGATGTACATTAGTAAGCCTATGTGTAGCTCAGATCAAAGTGATATTTAACTTTGACAGTAGAGTAACTAATGAAGGAAATAACTAGGTTAGATTTGCTTGACATAAGCCAGGGGCAAGATAGAAGGTTGGAAAGGTGGCTCTGGGCTTGTTCTCACTCACTACAACCCCAAATCTCACCAGGTTCTTACCCTGTGACAGAGCCCGATATGTTATGTGTTCCTGTATTTTGTGTACCTATTTCCCTCATACATTTAAAGCAGCTCTCTAATTTACATAGAACATTGTGTACAATGCCCAAGGCATTTTTTTCCTAAGAAAAGAAGGAGGGGAGCAACACGGAAAAGTTATTTCGGTAATTTAAATTTCCAGAAACACCAGTGGGAGGTTAAACTTTGGTCTAATTATATAGCACCACAGAAAGCACTGGAGTCACATTGTAAGAACCGTTGCAAGGTCCTCTTATCACCAAGATAAAGATTACAGTGTAAATGGACTAAGGCTGAAATTGGTTTGTGATCCGTTTTTTCTTTTAAGTGATAATAACTGATGCCTATCAGGCAAAAAACCCGAGCATACATCAGATTGGGACAGTAGTTGACGATGACTCCCTCACTCATGGGTGAGCCACAGAAGAGGATAAACCCAGGTTAGTAAAAGAGATAAGTCCCTAGAAGCAATGCTCCAAAAATTAGGCTTACAGGAACACACTAACCAGCGTGACCTGGTCTGCCAACGTGCGGCAGGGCTGCCTGATGCAGCTCTGAGAAAAGGGTCCTGTTTAGCAGGGGGAGATATCACTAACCTGGATTAAAGCAATTTCATTCCCTTAATCAAATTTCATGCCCCCGTGGACTTAAGAAGTGGAGAATATAACAGAAGAGGCCTTGGGGACATCAGTAAAGCACCTGCAGTGTGCTGCAGTGCAGGTACTAGCCTTAAATTTTAAGTCTGTTAGCCTGGGACCAGAAACAGTGGGGCTGCAGCGGGACAGAGCTTTGTTCAGGCTTGTTACTGCTTCTTACATGACTGCAGGGTGGGAGAAAGCTTGCTAACTGCCTTTCTGTGGACAGGGCAGAAATTCCTCCACTGGCTTCCCCAGGAGGGCATCCATCAGCAACTGCTGTTTGGGTTGAGAACGGCTTTGTTCAATACACAGCTTTCAGATGGGGCCTTTCCTTTGCTTCCCCACTGTCTCCGAAGGCTGGCCATCTCTGTATAAGCGTGCAGGGACAGCCCTGTGCATGCTGCTCTCTGGAGCACAGTTGCCAGGTGGCCAGTAACCACGTCCTGCTCTGTGACAGTGGGAGCATCTTTTGTTGATTGGTCAGTACCGGACACTGGAGTCGTTATGTTGCTGATAAGAAAGATCAGGGTTTGGTTTGGACCTAATTTTTGCTGAGGAAGTCGATTGATAGACCCTTATCAGGTTGCATTTAATGTTCATTCCTAAAATTTTAGCTTCATAGAAGGGACCGCTAGATTATCCCAATGCTTACTACTGGCTGTGGCATTTCAGTTACTACAGTGACTAGAAGGTGGTAGGTCTGGCCAAAGCATCACTCTGACAATGAAAGAAAGGAAACATATATCACTTCTCCTGTAACCTCTTCCACTGGTTAATTGCCATTGCTGTTTTAAAAAGAACAGCCTTATGTCATAAATCTGTGCTCTGAATCTTGTCTAACACCACCAGGCCTGGCCCAAATGAATGTATCCCTCAACTCAGCAAGCTTAAGATGCTCCCTCAGCTCATGGCCACTTGGAGAAGATCATAGACCACAACTCTGGCATCCTAAAGGGATGAAAAGGGGTGAACTCTAACAAATCAAGGAATGTCCATTCCTTTTTAACTGGAAAGGCTCTTTCTCTAGAACTTTGCCTGGCTGCATCTCCAGCTGCTTCACTCTGGCACTCAAGCGCTACATCAGATCAGCAACCTTTTCCCAACATGTCAGTTCCTAAAGTTAACCTCATCAAAGCACATATAACTCTGCTTAACCATTTCATGTGGTACCGATTAGGGATCTTAAAGCATAAAATGTTCAAGGCAAAAAACCCAAAGGTTCAGGCACATAGGACTGAAAGTTCATCTGATTCTCAGTGGTGTAGATCACAGGCTTTATCTTTGCAGGTGAGAGGATCAGAGTTGCACAGACTAGATTACCATAGACCACTGGGGCAATCATCTTCCACCTCAGGAGCATTCAGCCTCCAACATGTAAGGAAGCCTTTGCTATCCAATGTCTAAACTAAGACATCTTCAGGACCTTGCGGTGTGGGGAGGAACCAGCTGCTATGGGGTGCTAAGACTTAACATTGTTCCAAGGAAACCAACAAGGGTAGATCCCCCAGGCACTGGCAGGACCAGGACTCTGGGCTGAGCTTGCGACTGGATTGGGTTGAGGCAGTCCTAGTCACAAGCAGGAGCAGGATTTTGGGCAGCTGGAGATACTTAACAAAGCACAGCAAGCCATCTAACAAGTTGTAGGCTTGTCCTCCAGCTGGGCAGGGGTACTTTGGACCACAGTTTCAGACTGCCATACATCAGTTCTTTTAAAGTCTTCATGCAAGTAACTTTAATAGCCTGAAGGTGTTTTCTGAGTTCTTTAGGGTCTATGATCACCAGCTGAAAGTATCTGAAAATGACTGCCCTGGAGTCATACAGAGAGTATGTTGTAAAGATCAATGCATGTGTTAAAAACAACACTGAATTACCCAAAATAGTGACAGATCTGCTCGTGGAACAAATAAAAATTCACACAAGAAATATACTTATGTCTGTTCCCCCAAAATACAAAAACCTTCGACAAAGCTGTGGTGAAAATTGAGAAAAAGCAGCTAAATTCAATGCATATCCTTGCTTATAAAGCAAAGGCAAGCCCATCTTATGCGTTGATAGGATATAGTACTTGGAGTGTTACACTGGTTATGTACAACGGCAAGCCTGAAGATCCCTTGAGACTCCAAGGAGTTCACTTCTAGGCAGTAAGTGTGAAGTCTAAATCCTGTGGCAACTCATATAAAGGAGACAGAAAGTTAGAAAACACAAATAAATACGACGGACATGAAACAGGTAACTGTTCTATTGATAAAAGCAAGAAAACACCAGTTAGTCCCAACTTGTTACTATGCAGTCAAACATCACATTTTTCAATACCCCAACTGTGATCTGGCTTGGTGCCATCTCCTGGCGTAGTGTGGAAAAATCATCCCTTCTACAATTATACCAGGCAGATTATTTTGAACTTCACCTTCTCCCACAGATGCTTCCTTCAAAAAAGAAAGTGACAATCACTTACCAAATGGTGACCATGCATCCCACCTGCAGTCAGCACTGTCATGATCACTTTGCACCAGTGAGTTGACTCCTATTTCACCAAGACCTAGTTCAGATCTGAGCTTGCCCAGCCTCATCTTCACTTTTTCTCTAAATGTCAATTAATGCCATTCAAGATGACTGGTCTTTGTTCCAGGACAGTAAGCGTCTTTCTTGCATGTTAGTTGTTAATTCTGCCTGCATGTGTCAAGCTCAGCATGACCCTACCAGCTGTCCAGCAAGACAGAGCCCAGGTATTTCTATGACAGTCTTGTGACTCCGTCTCAGACATGACTCATCAACAGGCTAACGGTGCATGGACATAGCGAGGAGAGCAAGTTGAGAGAAAGAGCTTGAATGAGAAACTGAGGAGAACAGCAACAGAAAAGAGAGATTTCCTAGTGGAAATCACCAGATTGACCCCATGGAGAGCCACTGCGGCTCTGAAGCCATTTGCCATGAGGCCACCGGACTCATGAGTTGCAAGGCCTGGCAAGCGGAGGCAAGGTGCTTTGGCGGCACCAGCTTCCCCCGTAGAACAAGTAGGTAGCAGGCAAATCCAGATGAAGTGGTTAGTTCTTGTTTAAGTATTGCAGCCCCAGCACAGTTTGATTTAAGTGCGGCTGTTGACTTGGGCTCAATTAAGTATGTTATGGAGAGTGCTACAGAAAAAAGAAGTCAGAAGAGCAGAATTCGAGAGTGAGGGGGAGGAAAATGAACTGAATAGGAGGAAGATCTGAAGACAGAGGTAGTGAGTTCCTTAAAATAGTAATGCTTGCCTTTGATGTAAAACACAAAATCTTGGGAACAAAATGAGACAGAGACTAAACAGATGGTGTGAGGAGGGATTCAAAAGTGAGATGACACACCAGAGCTAGATATGAAGAAACAAGTGATGCAGAAGTGGACTTAGCATAAGAGACAGCTGATAATCATGTTTTTTTTCAGAAAAGCCCTTCGCAGTATTTGTAAACTATAGCATCAGCAAAAAACAATATGAGAGCATTTGACTTCCTTTCCTCTCTACAAGAAGAGACTTGTTTTGAAGTCAAAGCAGACAAAACATGTTTCTGCATGAAGAATTTGTAGATCTTGGTATGTTAAAACATTACTTTAAAAATATTTCATGCCCAACAGTTACATCCATTTGCTTATCACTGTAGCACTTCAAAAAAAATGCCATACCACAGGTCAGTTTGATCAAAATGGGAATGTTTCTAAACCTTCATCCTTATCCTTTCATTGATCGTTATGAGACTGTGGTTTCATTTTTCAGCTGGGAACTTGGCTTTTTTTTCCCTCTAGGTGAAAGCTCTAAATCCAAACAGCTCCAGGTCCTATTGACTACGTGCTTTGGGGGGTTATAAATTTTTTAGATTGTCCCGTTCTTGTGAGCCAGTTCCCACAGAGGTCGTGAGTCACAGGCCCAGCGTTTGGAGTCTGCAGTTGGAGATGAACTTCCCAGATTGGATCCATCTCAAATTGTCTTTTTCTCCAGGAATATTTACTGCTTAGCAGAAAAGTGTCACCTTGTCATGTACGTTGTTTTTCTATTTTGCCAGATTTACATTACCTGTGTTCTACCAGTTTCTTCCAGCTATCACAAAGTCAGTCAATATTTTTTTTACAAAATTCAACCAGTAATTATTTACTCCTTGAAAAAGAGAAGTGCAGAACTCTGAGCAAGGATAAGCAAAATACTCAGAGCGATACTGCAGGCTGTATGTAAGAGAAGCAGTCTCCCCTGGTGTGTGCAGTAGCAGGAGGCAATGCTACTGTGCCAGCCTCCCACCCAGATTGCCTCCCACCTGTGCCACAATCACAGGGTCTGAAATTTAATTCTTTGTTTACTTCTACCCCCTGAGGGATGAAACCCTGAGATAAGGCTGCTTCGAATAAATAAGCTCAGAATTTCTCTCCGGTCTCTAGTTTCCACCCAGGTGATGTATATTATAATTTGTAAGTGATGTCCACTGCCTGACCTGCAATTAAACAATTGCTTGGTCCTCTTAAGCACCCCTCAGCTCCCTAAGTCTCACCAGCTGTCCCACCAGGTGCTAAGGAGGTATCACTGCTGTGAGTGCTGCTCCCTGCAAAAGTAGAGGGAAATGCAAAAAAACTCCATTACGATCCCTCAGGGACAGACCCGACCCTCAGGTGCTCACTCAGCCGAACAGCCCAGTGTTACGGGTGGATCCAGCCCTCACGTGGAGTCGGAGGGTTTGACTCGCTGTGATCATGTCGCTGCTTGCTCCTCCACCCACACAAACCAACTGTTTTCAGTCCCAGCATTTCATCCTGATTTGTAAATAATAGTTGCTCAGGAAGAAGTGTGTTTGCCTCCTACCTGATGGAGGCCCTGGGAGTCCTTCATGTCTGCAACAGCTCATCTGTTCCTAAGTGCAAAGTGGGGCCAGGGAATGAAAAGGAAAGGAGGCATTAGTAACAATTCCTCTCTCTACACGGAGCGCCAAAGGCTAAGTCTGTGGGCTGTTTTTCTTCCAACAGTTTGGAAATATTTCCTATAAGCTGTAAATCAGGCTTAATTAAAACTCTTCCTGTGACTCTTTTTCCTTTTTGTTTTTTTATTCCCCCTGCAAGGAACAAACACAGATACAAAATGACATGGCTAGAGTCCTTGAAACGTCGCCAGCCCTCCCAGAGCCCTTCCCGTGGGCTAGGCTTTCCAGGCTGGCTGTGGGGTGGGTAACCAGCAAGGAGTAATTGCCTTTGGATGAAAATCGCAGTAATTGCTGCTGTTAAAAGGCACTGCTCTTTCCTTCTGTAGTCCTTCTGGGAGGACACGAAAAACTGAAGGGGGGAGGCTTATTAATGAGGCAAAGCAATCAGTATTTTTGTGGGCTTGTTTTTTATACTGCCTGTGTCTGCATAATGTAAATGCAAATAAACCCATCTTTATTTTATTCATAGTTCTAATGGAAAGTCTGTGTCATGGTCTGAACCAGGTGGAAGACAAGCTCCCAAGGGGGAACATATGTGGCACAGACTCTCAGTGCATGTGAAGAGCCAGGAGACAGGGTGCAATCAGACAGCGGTCATCAAACCCCTCACTAAAAGCTACCATGGCCAAAGCAAGACCCTGACTTTTACCGACATCAGCAGTAAGACTCTGTACAATGTGGTGGAAGAAGAAGATAGAGAGCCCGTTCGCCTCAACCAGCCCAGCAGCCCCTCCATGGTGGTGCACAGGCGGGTGGCGACGACCCCCCCACTGCAGGCCACGGCGGAGGAGACCCACCTCTTCTTGCCCGAGCAGCCCCCCAAGACCCTGCCCCTGCAGCCGCGGTCTGTCATGGACCAGCTGCAAGGAGTGGTCAACAAGTTTTCCACCGGCATCCCCGACTTCAATGCTGTCCTCCCCACAGTGGGCTCGGGGAACGGTGTGCGGCCCCCTTACCAGCCCGCCGTGCTGCAGCAGCCACCCCTGCCGCCTCTCCAGGTGGCCGCCTTCAGCGAGGAGCCCCTGTCTCCCCCGGCCGAGGAAGCTGAGAGCGAGAAGCTGAAGCTCATTCAGGGATACGTCTATGAGAAGAACCCAGAGGAGGAGGAGGAGGAGGAGCCGGCAACCAGCAAACTGACTCTGGAAGACTCTCCGGCGCTGACGCCCCCATCCCCTTTCCGGGATTCGGTGGCTTCGGGCAGCTCCGTGCCCAGCTCCCCCGTCTCGGAGTCGGTGCTCTGCACCCCGCCAGATGTGACCTATGCCTCTGTCATCCTGAGGGATTATAAGCAAAGCTCGTCCACCCTGTAGATGCTGCAAGATACAAGTCGAGAAGGACTTTGGCAGCTGCCCACTGGGATGTCCTGTGGAGACAAGTCTCCCAGGGCTGGGGGGAGAGAGAGCAGAGAGCAGTCGCATACAACAGGGCACAAACTTCATCCTGCACTTCAATAAATAAAAGGAAAGAAAAAGAAAAAAAGATCCATTCTGAGGGCTCAAAATTCTCTAGCTGTTAAAAATAAAAATACTGTACTTTGAGAAAATGATAGGAAACCATAATAAAGCACAAACCCAAGAGACAACTTCTATAGCAAAAAAATGAATAACCACACAGGAAAAAAAAAAATCACATTTAGTCACACTCTCTCTTGGCAGTGCTTGAAAAGGACTCTGAGAAGTGTGACCCGGAGAAGTCATTAGCGCATCTCATGACTGCTGTCTGGCTGCTGTGGAAGCAACACACCCAGGAGCTGGAAGGACAGAGTGTGGTGAGGGGGAGTGAAGCTACTTGTATATGAGACAAATATGCATAAATATTCTTTTCCTGGTTTCTATAGGTGGTATAACTGTGTAACGTGTTTGGGGGAGAGGAGCTGAGATAATGTGAAAGCATATGGCTCCTACTGACTTTTGTCTGAACAATTTGTTCTTCATACTAGGCTGCTTTTTGGGGGATTTGGGCTTTTTTAACACTGATTGTGAACAGAGCAAGAAATATGATCAATTTAAGACTCAAGAGGTTTCTGAAGAAAACCCTTGCTGTGGTACTTGTAATACGACAAGGACTTAGAAAAACTGCCCTTTTGTATAAGAGTGCAAACCATGCGGCTAAACTGTTACACAACGTTTCTTGTAGCAGAACAATATTTACTGACGAACATTTCATACTACAACATATTTGCCATGTGATTACATCATTCCTTTGTGTTACTTTCGAATCAAATACATCAGAAAATAGCTGTACACTTAGAGCAACAACTACTACTCTGAAAGAAAGGCAGTTCCATACTTGGGGTTACAGAGTCAGTCTCGAAGCAAGAGAACGAGCGTACGTTTGTGTTTCCGTATGTGTGTGTATGGTATGTGTGAAGCGTAATGTCCAATGACTACACTGGAAGATTGTCGTATATACTATGAATATTTTTATGTTTGAATCATGTTTTGTATCACATTGCTACAAATATTCAATAGATCTTTGGAGGTTTATATGCTGTGCTTGCACTTTTTTTTTGTATACAAGCTGAGACAGTTGTTAACCTTATAATAGGGTGCTTTATTTTGCAGATATTTTATGAAGTAGACATATGGTGTTAATAACCAGTGCATTGAAAACTTGTTCTTTTACATTTGCAGCAAGTGTTGTTAACAAAAAAAAAACGCAAAAAGAAAAAAGTCATTTTAGAAATCTTGCACATGCCAGTATGAAGGTGAGACAGGAAAAGTAATTGAACTGTTTTGTTGCTTCCGATAATTTAAAATAAAATCATGTCCAGACAGGAAATTTCATCAGTGCTTAATGTGTGCATAAATTCCCAGGGTTTGTTATAAATGGTCCTTTTAATCTCTTCATGATGTTTTGTTGTGAGTTCTTTTCATATGCTTTCACTTCCATTTAATATACAATATTCTATCTTAAAAATCACTTCTAGGCAGCTGTAGTTCTGTCATTCATTCCTCCTCCTCTGTCCTTCATGTGTTTCCTAGAGATGGGCCTAATCCAAAGCTCTCTAATGATTGGCATGTTCAAAGTCCAGATCTAATTGCTGTGGCTTGAAGTTAATTATACTTATTATTACCCTATTTATAAATGTGTGTATTATACATATACAAGACAAGATTTTAACTGCTATGAACTTTTATTGTGCTGTTGAATTTAGCTGAGGATCTATCCCACAGTTCCACACTTTATTTCCAAAGATGTTTTTAAGGAATCTCTTCATGTTAATATAGTCTAAAACCTGATTTTATCCATGCTTCTTGTGACTATTCTGTCAAGTTTTTTCTGAATTCATCATATTTCTACTCTTTGTCTTTCTTTTCACTTGAATTTTTAAGGAGTCCTGCTGCCAGTCATCAATTCTTCTCTGAAGATCCAAATCTCATTTTTTTTCTCTAATTATTTAGCAGTGGTATTGGAAGGTGTGGCTGGTGCTCAAAACCAGATAGAGCTGTTTTTACTCATCCTCTTTTCACGATGTCTGCTCCTTTCACTACGACTAGTGGCCAATTACTAACATTGTCCCAATGTGGACAGCATGAAATGACTTTGCCCAAAGACACGGTTATGTCTTTGTCAGTAGATTGATGCCTCTGTAACGAACTGAAGACACCTGAGGGGCCAGCTGGTTGATTTTTGTCTGCTTCAGGCTTTTAGGGGGATTTTTTTGTAGTTGTGTTTTTTTTTTAATGCCGATGACTCATTAAAGCAATGTGAAAAATGCCATATTTTCTTTGCTTATCACCGCACTGGCAATGAATTCTATCTTCTTATAATCTTAGTATAAGCTTAGCTGTGCAGTTTCCGAAAACATGCATTGTCAGTAGCACACAGCTAGTACTAGGAAGTCGGTCTTTGAAGAAATGAGATAGATAAGAAAAAGATACGTAGCAGGCCTGTATAGATGGCAGACGGCAAGGTGGCAAGGTACTACTGTTTTCATATCTGTCTGTTTTGGACATGTTAAGCACTGATTTTCTTACTGCAATCTAATTATATCATGAGTAGGAGTTTTCTTGAAATTCAGTATATTAGCTTTTAGTTTGTAATTGTTAAAACTGGAAACATACACATACTTAAATATACCTAAAGAGCAAGAACTCACCTTGTGTATGTAGTTGTATGAGCTATGAAGCTTACTGTAAAACTTCTTTCTTTGGTCTGTCAAATGCTTGCTGAGAACTGCCTTTTTGTCGATCTTGAAAATGCTGTAAAATAAACATTTTCTATTTATTATTTAAAGCTAGAATGCCAAGATTATTAATTTTTGCTTCCTAAGTAGAAAATAGCCATGTCTAGCCATTAATTGTTCCAGGGCTTTCCAGTGTCGTGTCAGAGAGATGGCGGGATGCTCAAACAGAGGTAGGTATTGATCATATTGTGGCATGTAGATGATATGAGGGTTGGGAGATTTCTGTTTAGAAAACAAACACCAGCTTTTTGGCTTCCTAATAAAAATCAGGAGCGCTCTAGGTATGCATTTGGGCTGACATGTCGTAGAAGATAATTTAATGGGAAATGACAGGAAATTTTGCTCCCCAGGGACATGGGGAAATACCAGCCTTTCACTGGAAGAATTCCATGTGTTTGATGCTCTCAGATGTCAGCTTCTCCCATCAGGGAAACTCTAATATGCTTTCTTGACAGCTATAAGCAATAGTCATTGATCCACCCTGGACATCTCGTGCCTTCTTCCTTTACTGCCTCTGTATAGAGCAAAGTACTGGGACTCTTGGCTCCTGCTCTGCAACTCACACACACTGTGGCGTTTCGGTGGCTCCTGAACTGCTGTGTGCCTCAGCTGGTGGCTCAGTAAGATGGGAGTATAAATACTTTTCCTGGAGCACACCTGAGATTTTCAGACTCAAGCGGCACTAAACAAAGAAAATCTAGCTCTTTCTCTCTTTACTCTTGCAAATAGGCTTATTTCTAGTGGCTTCTTGGTTTGGATCTGGCCTTGCAAGAGTCCATGTCTGAGTTGTCAGTCTACCTACAATTACTGCACTGCTGGAGTACAGAGAATGACATTACATTCAGCGGTAAGTGCCAAAAATATAGTCTCTTTCCTTGTAGAGGGTGGGGTGTTTTTTTTCATTTTTCAACTGAAGTCTAGGCAATCTGTGTCTTAGTAAAGGTTCTGCAGATCAAGTGGACTCAGTTACAAAATCCCCTCAGGGTACCACAGCAGTTACTCCCCTTCAGAACACCCAGTGCAGCGTTGCTGCCAGCACCTTTCTTGCAACTGTTTGTGGGACCCAGCCCACAGCATCTTATCCTGAGCCCGCTGCACATCCCAGCAGTCACATGTGGCGCTTGGGGATACGTTGTATTGTGAACGTGGGAATAAGTACGATGGTAACATCTGAGAATCATCCAAGTAATGTTATAACAATTTTTATCTGGTCTCTAACCAGCTACACATATGCTGTGCAAATGAATTCGTTTTCAAATTGCAGTATTCGCATAGGAGGTTAGTACTAATTGTTTTATGCATGACTTTCCAAACAGTCTGGCTGGCGCAACAAGCCCAGCAAGTCCTACTTTCTTTTAGATGCAGTTTCAGTTTTTGTATTGCTGTGCTTTGAGCTGCCAGCGCGGATGAGGATCATTTCAGTTTAAGTCACTCTAGAACACATAAATATTTCAGTTCATATTCTTTTTTTTTTTTTAAACTAATTTCTCCACATAAACATACAACAATATGAACATTACCAGAAAGAGCAGATTGGGCAAAATCTATATAAACAGACTCCAGTAGATATGAGCAAACAACAGTTGGTGGAAGTGCTAAAGGAAAATATGTAGAAAGCCAGATGCTCCAGCCTGTTAAAGCTGCTTTATTAGTCTCTGGATCTCCAGAGCAGTTCTTAATGTGCTTTAGTCTGACAAAGAAAAAGACTACTCCAGTGCTGCAGAGTCTTTTTAGAGTCGTTTGGCCCCAGAACCAAGGCAGATAATGTGACAGGTGGAAAGGGAGTGAGATCCTATGTCTTCAGCTGCATTTCTCCTGATCTAACCCAAGAAAAGGCAGAACAAAATCCAAGGCTGGGGAAACACAAGTATGAATGCTTTAAATTAGAAATAACCAAATCTGAATTTTCAAGATAATTGACTGCTCCAGCAGATGGCTGGGAGATATAAGCAAATTGTCTTTAAGTCTTTAAACCAGTGAAGAATTCGCAGGATAGAATTGTTAGGCTTCTGCTATACAGGGGGTCAGATTAAATGATCTTATTAGTCACAAGCTGCCAAAAAAGCCCATCTGAAATAGCTTTACACTGAGTAAACGCATGCCTGATCCAGGACCACAGAGCAGCAAAGCAGCTTAATATACTTCAGCTTTAGTCTCGAGCCTCCTGCCAAGGACAGTGTTGGCGACTCCGCCAGCCTGGTCCGTGCCTATCTGCCCAAGCCCTACTCAGTAGGCCAGGTCTCTGGACCCAGGCTGGTGTGTCACATCCACTTTTCATGGAGTAAGTAGCTACCAGAAGAAAAGGGCAATGAATATTGGGCCCCTGGAGGTGTACATATCACTCTTTAGGGAAGAACAGTGAAGCAGATTGCTAACAGCTGTTCTACGCAACGTCTGAGCAGCTGTTAAAAATGGTGCTTACATGGGAGTGGGAAAAGCATGGTTTTGTAGATTTTATTGTTGTGGTGGGTTTTTTTGCCCAAATAAATGAGTCACTAGACACTTGGCAAGTACCTGTCTGCAAATCACCGGGAAGGAGAAGCCAACTCTGTAGAGAATATCAAGGCCTATTTTCATCTGCATAAGATTTCCAACAGGGGTATTAGCAAAAAGGGAGATAAGGAATGTCATGCAGCCAAGCACGTGGTGCTACCACAGGCCCCATATCTAGATCTGGCCCCACATTTTGGCGAACGCTCCAAGCTCCCAAACAGAGATGGTAGATGAGAGCAGGAGTGACCGGTTGCCATTTCCAGTGCCACAGGTAACTCCTATCCAACTCAAAAACAAGAAAAGAATTCTTTGCCTTTGCCAGTACAACTTCCAGTGCTCAGTAAATCACAACCTGAGAGAGCTGGTCACTGTTTGGTACCAAGAAAGAGCATCTGTTTTCTACCCAGTTTCAAAGGTGGGCGTAAGCAGTATATCTCTACAGAAGTAAAATATCATTGTGAGTTGTGGGTTTCCACAACCAAAAGGCCTCTAGGTAGGTGGAGAAGCAGCTGGCACAGATACCAGTGCAGACAGATAAGATTTTAGGAGTGGTATGTATCGATGACATTCAATCCACCCACTTGCTTATTGCACACCATGCAATCTGTAGGTGGCATGAGATCCATCCCCCCACCCACGCCACGGCACGGTGTACGGGACTCCTACCTCTCTGAGCGGCTCTGAGTCTGTATCAGGCACAGGAATCTGCGAGAGCCCCTGGCTGGAAAAGCGGTGTGCCGGGGGGACAGGCTCAGGTCAGCTCCTCTTGACTCCCCATTCGCCTTACACGGGCTGTCTTTGCAAGGCACCGAGGGCTGATTTTCCTTGCAGACACCACCTAGAGATGTGGGATTTCAGCGCTGCGGAAGGCCTCGAAAGAAGTCAATGTTTCAACAAGAGCTGTTTCCCCAGCTCCCCTCCCACGGACTGCACGAAGGCTGTGCACGAGGTGAGGCCAGCCTCCCCCACTATGGCTAAGGAGACCTGTTGATCCTACAGCCCTAATCCGAGGGGTGACGAACCGCCGCTTTCCTGAACGCGCGGCAGCACGTGCTGCCAAGAGCCTGTGGTGTGCCTACAGCCCCTGCACACGTGCTCGGTGGAAGCATCACGTCTGCTGCTCCCTGAGCTGCCCGCGCTGGGGGGCTGAGCAGCACACAGGGCTCGCTGTAGCCTTCACCAGCCTTAATGACACAGGGAAAGAGAAGGAGCAAAAGAGAGAGAACAAATTGCTTTTGTCTCTCTGACAAGAAAGGCAGGCAGGACTGTGCTCTGCAGCCAGCAGAGTATCCCTAAAATCTTCAGCTAGAGCCCCTCTTCTGACAGTCTCGTCAGCTCCTGCAATTTGCATTTGGACAGACCTGAGGAGCTGGCCCTGTGTTCTTTAGCTGCACTAAAACAGACAGACTACAAAATTATCAAAGCAAAGTGCTTAAATACCACCACTGGGAGTGATGGCTCTCACGGAAGCTGAATCTGAGCAATGTTTTCAGAAACTTACAGTATAGGATTTTTTAACGTGCCTTTTAGACTTCAAAGCGCACTGACAAACAGATGTCTTTTTATTTGGGGAAGGAGTCAGGATCTAATGTGTTTTCCTGGGATGTACTATACATGTGTTGCTTAAACACTTAAACAAAACAATTCTACTGTATTTGATTTTGGCAGGTACCTTGACAATTTGGGGGGAGGGGAGGTGTTGTTTGGTTTTTCTTTTTTTTTTTATATTTTATTTCTTTTTTAAAATAATGCCTGGATTACCTAGCAATATTATTACCTGAGCCAGGTTTTTCATGTGCATCTGTGCAATGCTAGTTTAGAAACTGAAGCCTCAAAGTGCTGAGATCCTCAGTGTGTATGAATCAGTGCAAGTCCTGAATTATGTGATTTTCCTCGAGAAGCCGTTCCAGTACCTCTGCTATTAAGTTTTGCGTTTCCTGAACATGCATTTCCCACCCCAAGCTCCATTTTGCAGTTGTGAGGATCTTTGGCTCATCTCTGGTTTTGCTGCTGCTGCTTTCTATTCTTATCATTTTGTGTGGTACCTTTAGCAGCCTTGGCAAAACTGCAGCGTGGAAGTGCCTATCAGGCTGTATTTCCCCCACAGTGCCGAGAGATCTTCCTTCTGACCTCTATTTTCCTTTTTGAGAGGTGGCTATGCTGCCTGTCCTCCCCTCCATCCTGCTTTTTGCCCTTGGGCAGTATGGCTGTTCACTTTAGAAAACACCGAATAAGAAAGTTTTGCCCTCCTGTTGTCCCTGGCAGCAGGATTTGCACAGACCCATGGACCCGGTGCTCAGGCAGGGCAGTCTGGCAGGAGTCACGCTGCTGGGGATGAACTCGGTGCATCGCAGCCTGGCCTTGAGCTCCGTCCCCAGTTCAGCTGTTGACTCATATAGAGACTTTGGGACATTCGCCTACCCAGGAGTATTTCAGAGCTGCACAAGGGAGCTGGGTGCCACTTTACAATTAACACAAGTAAAAATTAGGCATGGAAATCCTTCAGCCACCTTTGAAAACTCAGCCTGTCTTTCCCTTCATTTCAGGTCTGGACAAAGGAGAGAGGTGTATAAAGACATGAGGATTTCCATAGCCCTTTTATTCTCCTTCGCAACTCCACCTCAATGCCACTTCACTCTTGCTTATTCTTTTCCAGACTTTTTCTACAGCGTGTCTGGCATAGCGGTGGAGGTGGCACTATCTACTTCAACATTTTTTGCTGGGACATCTCATTTTCCTTCTTGTTTCCAGTTACCTTATGATCAGTGCTAAAGGAAGATTTTGGAGGTCTGTGAAAGCTTGTGGAATAAAAAGAACACACAAAGAGGAGGCAAGACAGACTTATCAGCTGGGGCTAGCTTGGGTGCCACAGGGGTATAAATCACCAAATAAGGTCACAATCCACAGCACAGTTAACCCCCAGGAGGACAGAAATACCAGCAGGGCTGAGGAGAACTAATTTTCTCAGCAAGACCCAGGCTTTGTGCCCTACCTCCAGCATAATGCTGTGCTGTCAGCTGCAATATCACTACCTGCAAAACACTCAGAGCCTTTTTCTTCTTACTGCTGGGTTTTTTTTTGAGATAGGTATCATCATCTTCAGTGGCTGCTGCACACAGACCTTTCCCCACAGACCTTTCCATCACTTACAAAATATTCAAAGCCTTTCTCTTCTGCTTGCTGTTATTCAAGATAGGTGTCATCATCTTCAATGCGAAGCACACCCGGTCCATGAGAGACTGGGCATTGCGCAGTGCCGGAGCAGGATCAGGACCCAGGGAGCAAACAACCTTCCTTGCACAGCACGCTGCTTTGAGACATTTGTGTTCCACATGTTTTCTGTCTGCATTTAGAGCTCTCTGAGCTCTGCTGGCTGCCCGGAGCCTCAGCACCGCTGTTCACAGCAGCATGAACAATGCACAGCTGGCAGAAAACAATGCAGCAAGCAATATTTACCTTTTGACCTCAATTCTCCAGCTCAATTGCTAGGGCTTCCCCTTCCCCATGTGCCTTATCTTCCTGTCACAAATAGCTTCTCACCTGTGACACAAAGAAGCAAGCCTGAACGAAGAAATGAGGAAGAAAGACAATTTTCTGTGCAAAGGCTTCTCACTGCCAAGACAGGTGGCTCTGGGAACAGCTTTGCAGGTCCCTCCAGAGGATCCACCACGTGATGGCGCACAGCCTGGGGATGTCAGGCAGGGTGGAAGGAGCCCTCCTGGGCCCTTCAAGACCATGGGTAATTCAGCGGTGGTGTTCACCAACGCATCAAGACACATGCAGGACTGATTTGGGATAAAGAGCTTTGAAAAAGGGGAGAACAGGCAATTGCCCCTCACTGTCCTCATCCAAGGCAGCCAGGTCAGGGTCTCCACCTGAGTGTAGGACTTGCTGCCATGTTGGGGACAGCCTTCAGCTCGCCCAGCCTCAGCCTCTCTTTGCCTCCAGGCCCTCCTGAGCTCCAGCCCTGGCTCTTCCCATTGGTTTCTCTCCTTCCCTGGGCAAAAATGCCTGCAGGGGTTGGCGCGAATCTGATGATTTTGTTTGCTTGCTCCAGGGGTCTCCAATGATACGTTTTCATCTGTACTCTAAGTGAAATGCAAATTGAAATCAGAACTACTGATGATCAGAACAGGAGGCAGTGTCACTGTCCCAGTTGGGAAGGGAGAGCAACGGTGCCAACACCCAATGCTGCGGGTGTTGTACTTACAGCGCACAGTGATAGAAACAGAAGGAGAGAGGCTGCGTGAATGGACCCTGCGAGTTGTTTCACTCTGACATACATAAAATCCTGGCTAAATCATGAAAATCCAGAGTCCTGACTGGGCTGGATGGAAGAAGTGATGCACTCTGTCCATTAGAGCTTTACGTCTTGTCCGCAATAGGCCAAGCTCAGACATCCCTGTCAGCTGAGGATTTTTTGGAGTTTGTACCCACTGTCACAGTGGATCACATTGGACAAAGCAACAGAAGCAAAACACAAAAGAGAAGCAGCCCTGTAAGGGCAAGAAGCGCGTCTCAGCAGGAAGAGCTAATTCTTAAAAGACATATTGGCTACTGAACTTAATAGCCGAGATGTTACAAGTTATTTCAGGATTCTCCTCCTAACGCTCTAGGTTCAGTCCAGACAAAGGCTAAGAGTAATGCTTCGGAGGGTATCAAGCAGTGAGAAGCCTTGTAGTGTTGTTGTAATAACAATATGCCAAGGATTTCTCCATCTTCTGCTTTTTTGAGGAGATCTGAACCCTTTTTTAAAATTTTCAAGTGGTGCCCAAACACCCACATTTCACAAGAATGATTAATATGAAGTGACCAGGACAGAGGAATCAGGGTCCAGCTTCTAATATTAAAGTTATAGGATATAGTGGCAAAAAGTTTTTTTCTTCTTTAATCCAGATTTGAAAGTATCACTGCATCCGTAGAACACTTCAAAGGAAACTTGCATCACTCCCTACCAGGAAAGGTCCACTCAAGCACTGATATATTTATTTTACTATTTACCATGTTGGAAAAAAAAAAGCCTCCTGCAGACCATCAGGTATATATAGAAATTTTATCACAGCTCTCACATCAGCTGTTGGGCACATGTTATGTAGTGCTGGACCTAAAGAAAAAAAGGGAGAGGATCCTCCAATTACGGCCATTTTTCCTAAAGCCCTTAGTCATGTTTTCTTCTCTACGAAAGCACCTACATTTAAAGATGCAGTATGTAGGCTTTTCACATCGCCTGAACATTGCCAGCCACAAAGGCTGAACACCTGATGTGGTGAGCTAGTGCCTGATGCTAATCATCCAGTCAGGCCAGTTTTGCTAAATTTTCCAAAAGGTAACTCTCTTATGGGCAACTCGTAACTGCCACGAGTGGATAATATGCGTTTGACCAGGTTCAGACAAAGAAACAGTCTTTAGCGGAAGATTAGCGTTGATTTATTTCCTTTATTTTGAGAGGAAAACCTTGCATAAACCCATAAAGAAGCTACACTTTGTACTGTATCTTTTCCTAGAAATACGTAATTCAGTGATTTTCAACAAAAAGCTGAAACATGTTTCCCCTACAGAAAGAAATAGTGTAAAGCTGGTTCCTTGGGGGAAAAGAGAGGTTTTGTACTTGGACAGAAAGTCTGATATCTGCAAGACAATATCCAGTCATTAATGATTGTGTGGTCAGTCTTCATCATTGACAATCACCTCAAGCCATGCAGAAAAAGTAGTTACTGGTATCAATCCAATAACTAAGAGGCATGAGTCCACATTTTAATTGTCAGTAAGCAGCACTTTTATGGGTAAATATAAGAGGCAGTAAACAAACTTACCTTCTCATGCGTACTGAAACACTGAAGTTGCTCAAGAGAGACTTAAGGCTCATGAATATCTGCATTTTCTCTCGCAAGTACCTCCAAGATTTTCTAAACTGATGACGCGGCATCTTACAAAATGCTGTGTTCACACTTAAATAGCTTAGTCCCAAGTCCTTTCTGCCTCTGAGATTTATGTCATTATTCAGCCTGGTACAAGACACTTGGGCCTTTCAAAGGCTGTCTGCTGGAAGGCTATGAGCTCTCCTCCTAGAGCTTTGCAGAGCATAAAATAGTCGTGGATTCAGTCTGTCTGTAATGTGGCGCGTTTGTGTGGGATGTAGCACTGTCCTCCCCATTTGGCAGGTGAGGAGGCTGACACATCATGTACTAACACCAACATTTGCAAATATTTTCCTAAAGCTAAGCACTGAGTTCTTATTTTGACATTTAAAGAAAAAAAAATAGCCTGTTTTGGTTCTCATCTTCTCCTGAAGTTAATGGCAGCTACAGATATTAAGCATATATGTAACATTTGGGTTGTTGATATAACTACTAATGGATTTAGGTGCCTTTCTGAAGAAATGTTTCAAACTATTGCTCCAAGGGGGGGATCCTGTAGCACGAGTGGGGACCTATGGCACTGAGAAGTGCCATAGGTCTACCTATGATTATTTATTGATACTCATCTTGGACGTTAAAAGCTACACTAATGTTGCTTGGTACCATCTAGCCCCAGATCTAGCAGTCTGCAATAGGACATGCCCAATGCAGGAACGCTTATTCATCTCTAGTTCTAATTTCTTTTCAGACATTCCTCAGGACAAAGCCTTTAATTATGTCGCCACATAACCATCTGCCTTTTACAGGAGCTCTCCCTCTCTTTCAGTGCAGGGGATGGACTCTGCTCAGGTAGTGAGTAGCTTCACAATTTTTGTTCTTCACTGATGAGGTGAGCAAGCTTTCTTTACTAAGCATCACTCAAATTAAGCAAATAATTTTATTTTACAACTCTCCTGTGAGACGTGAGGATGCTGTTAGTCCTACAAAGCCATATATAAAACTGAGGCAGAGACAGAGAAGGGTCAAACCATTAACTGTGGGTCCTCAGTTTGACCAAACTACTTCAATTCACACAGCACTATAATATTATATAGAAGTCATACATAAAATCTCAGCTTTGTTACTTCAGTACCACTTGTGACTGCCCAAAGCTGGAAATCAAGTCTGGTATTTTAAGTTGATGAAAGACAGTCTTCTGCCTTCTCTCAATGCTCACCTTCATTTGCTACATGATTTTCATTTACCACACGAACCTGATTCATTCCTAAAACAAGTTCTTCCTGTTACTGAATATAAAAGTAGCCCATGGGAAAGAGGTGTTTGCTCCTGTCATTAAAAGCTGCCTTAACATGTCTATACAAAGGGAACAAAGCAAGGTTATGCTTTGTAAGAGTTTAAGTTTGCAGACCGTGCATGTTAATACTGTTCCTGGGGGCAGAATTTACCATCTTTTTCAAGCTGAAGCAGAGCCTGGGGTTTGCATCTGGCAGCAGAGCCGTGACAGCCTCGTGGCAGCTGGTGATGGCTTGGGCTGTGTGGACTCACTGTGTAGTCCCTGCAGTACCTGAGTGGCAATAAGGGCTTCTCACCCCCTCGGTAGCCCAGTGCTACACGGTGGTGGGACGCTTCGCCAGTGAGCTTACAGCATGTGTTGGGGCCACTGGGTCACCCTGGGAGGATTCATCTCTGTGTCAGACGTGTCTGCTTCCCCACTGACCTCCTACAACTTCCCTGCTCAGGAGAGAGTGTCCCAGTCTCCATGCCGAGTACCTCGTAGCCCCTTGGCAGACACATTGCACACCTGATCCCCATAGTCAATTCAGATTGATTTTCGTGCTTGTTAAAGAAGCTGTTGTATTTTTTTTTTTCAACTGACAAAAGAAAATCTTTTATTTTAGCTCTTAATATTTGAGATTGGTTGAACTGCTGGAAAACTGCAGCCCCAACAATTTAACAAAATTTCAAGCAGCTGCAAGCAAAGTCTTACAGCAGGAGATGCTGTAAAGCTTTAAGCTACATCAGGGTAGCAGACCTCAGCGGCAGATGTTGGGGTAGACTGTCAGCCAAACTCAGAAGTACAGGAAAGCATCTTTGCTGTTCTTATGCCTGTTTGGTAGGATATTTCTTGCAGTTCTAAACCACTGTCAAGCAGCCGGTCTTGTTGAAAATCTAGCTGCATCCATTATCCCCTGACATCTATTGTGACTGTGTGCTATTTAGATGAAAGAAAAGTTATTCATTAGGGAATCATTTGACAATATAAATGGTGTTATTTTGGGCTTTTGTTGCCACTACAATTAATCAAATGTGAGACAATCACATTTTGTTGCTCATGCTATACTTAATCTAAGAAATCTGGCAACTTCCTTTGCTAGGTAGTGCTAATTTTGATACTCTGTCCCATTATAAGGCCAGTTTTCATAAATTTGGCAAAAAGGATTCTGCAGTAGCTTTTAATTCTGTCATGTGCTCAAACATAATATACAAGACACAAAACGAAGGACATAAAATACACAGCACAGACTGAGAAAGCTCCTTTTCACCCCCAGCTCCTTACATATACACACACTGGCAGCCAGGTACATCCAGTCCTGTTCCGCCTGACAGCATGTCCATTCCTCTTTAACTTCGCGCATGTGCAGTGGGGCCCTGGTGTTTTATGGGCCACTTTCTGTGGAAAGGAGCGTAAGCTGCTCTGGGTATTGGGGGAAAGAAGCCACAGAGGGGCTGTCAGGTCTCTGGTGCCTCTGTTTGAAATAAAAGAGAGATTTCTGTGGACACCAAAAAGCTTTAACATTTTAACTCATAATTCACATTGTTTGTGAGGATGTGCTACTTATCTAATGCAGATGGATGTGACATGATATAATAGTCCCTAATGAATCATTTAGCAATGAGAAATAATTGGTATTGCCAACTTGTTCTTTTCTCACATCCAAAATAAATTCAGTGAGCTTTTCCATGGCAAGCAAAAACACTTCCCATCTGCAATCTGAAAAGCAAGAAAATTCGAATAGAATTTTCTTATGGTTCAAAAATGGGATAAAAGTTATCCCATGTTTGTTAAGACAGCCAAGCATCTCACTGAAGACAAAAAGGGAGAAAAAAGAGAAAAATGCTGTAAAATCTTGTTATCTTAGGCCATTTCCTTAGAGCTTTAGCGACCTATCTGTAATAAGAGACAAAAAGGTCACGATTTTAAAATATTTTAATTAAACTTTTCATCATCTTTGAAATATTGCATCTCTCTCCTCTTTTACACATCTGAGCTTAAAAAAAAAAAGTGCATATCAACCAATAGGAAAGAATTACACAGAAAAAAAAAAAGAAAAAGAAAACAGGACGTTTTACGTAATTAGCCAGAGCACAGCAAGTGATACTGTGGGTAATCAGGAAGAAACAGAATGTGTGCTTGGCTCTTTTGCTTAGATGCTGCTTCCTTTCTTTTCTTCTCCCTGAAATACAACTTCTGTCCTATAGACAGAGCAGCTGGCACTTTTTTGGATTCCATGAATACATAACTCATTATTCTTGCACAAATGAGTGAGCTTTCTGTTACTGAAAGATATAAAGAAACCAAAGCGTCTCGTATGAATCCATTTTGACTGGTGCATCCACTCACCTTTGGGTCTACAGGGTCAGCTGGACATACAGGCAAATCACTCACTGACATTCAGTAGTCTTCGTAAAAAGGTTATTTATCAGAGGCTGTGGTCTCATAACATCACTGAGCAGCAAGTCTTTTGTTATCCTGCAGTGATGCACAGAGAACCCAGTCGTCCCTAAGGAGTCCTTGAGGATGCCACAGCACATATGCAGTTGAATGCCAGACCTCTTGTCATCTGGGGTAGTTCACAATGCATACTCGGTGATATATAATGCAAAGCTGACAAAGCTGACAGTATCCCTTAGAAAAAAAAGGAAAGAATAGATAGTCTGAGGTGAAAAAAAATGAAATAATTTCACAGTTCAAAAAAGAAGAACTTCAAAAAGATTTCAGAAAGTAATATCTTGGCTGCACTCCAAAGCACTTCAGAGTTGACTGCCAAAGGATTAAGTCTCCAGTAAGATAAAAATATCTGTACACACACACACACAAACACATTCCATGTATGTCTGAAAACCTATTCAAATAATATTAAATGATTCAAACTGGCACAACCGCAAAGACTACTGACAAGGCGTTGTTCCCTCAATAAATGAGTTGCTTTGCCCTTGTGTCTGAGGTCCACGGAAACTTTTCCAGAGTGAGGACTCCCTAAAAATCCAAGCTCTGAGCACATCTCCTGCCTTACTGCCACAGTGCAGGAGGCATCTATTCCGGCAAGACTTGTAACCTGCTGTCCAGAACTAGGGCACCGTGTACCCTGCAACACTTTTATCTCCCGCACTGACAGGGAGACTACAAACACCGGTCCCAATTTGTCACTTTGTCAACAAAGCCCACTTTGTCAGTCATTAGTTTTTAATAATTCTGGAAACTTGCTCTGAGTTTATTAATTAATATTTATTTGCTAAGTTTGGTCTGAAGTCAACTGTTGCTTTTACCACTACCCATTTTCCAGTGCTGTTTTACTGTGACATTTCTGAAAAATCCCATTTTCCCGAAAAGGAAATGAATACCATAAATATCTGGCAAAGGGATACTGTCTAATGGCACAGCTGGTTCTTCTCTCGGTAAAGATGAAGCTAAATAGCAAATGTAACTGTAATTGTGGTAACTAATCAAAATCTGTCTTTAGCCAGAACAGGCAACTGCCCAGCAGCTTGGCAAGTGGCCAGGTGGTCATGCCCATTAACTTCACACCACAATATTCTTTATTAAATGGCTGTCTGCTACACCTAGGAGAGAGAACATCGATTTAATGAAGGAGGGAGGGACCTGGAACCGGCAAGGCAATATCTTTTCCTCCTGATTAAATATTTCGTTAAATCTCTGTGCCATTCAGTCACTTGTAAGTTGTGATGAGGCGGGGAAGAAGTCCGTGCTATATCTAGCTAAATATCTTGCATAGAATCACTGAGAAGATATAAGAAAGAGCCTAATTTCAGCACACGGTATTTAAGAGATGAATTTCAGCATGTGCTATTCAAGACTAATATAATGCTTCCTACAGGTGAACATTATTAGTAGTCAACGTTATTCTGAATATTCAGTGACTATTCAACGACTATTCAATTCAGCATTCTGAACTGAGCCTCAAGGTCTGAGCTCTGCTCTGCCGTTAAGCACAGTCACTAATGTGAAAGAAGCTGCTGGTAAAAGCAGCCCAGCTAGATCATTGCACTGGCAGGCACGCTTTGTCAGAACACAATGGACACGTCAACAACTGTATGTGGAATGACAGCTGAAGGAAAGAGATTATTTCCTAGGGATTTTAAACTGCTTTTTTTCCCAGCTCTCAAAATTATTCCAAATGCTTAAGTAGTGTAGATTTTCTTTGCAAAGCATCATAGGAAAATTATTGGAGGAATTCTGTCAGGGTCAGACAACAGACTGAAGGCGAAAAATGAAACGTGAAGGCTGGATCAAAGTCTGTGATTAAAATATGTACAAACAAAAAATGAGTCTTCCTGTTTTGTTGGTTTTGTAACCTTGAGTGGTGAAAGAACACATTCAAGGGAAGTTTACAAGCAGTCTGTGAAATGATAACACTTGACAATACCACCATAATAGTTCACCACTTTGTTATATCATTGGACACATCATAACTTAAAAAAATAAATGAAAGGATAAGTAAGCCAGAGAATGCTCCATGCCTCCAGGCCAAGTAGACCACTGACTGTTCCATTAAAATGTTTAATTATAAAGCTTCATCCTTTTATCCAGAATTTGAATGTGCATAGGGGAGAATCTCTGGGTAGAGCTGCCCAGAACTGTGCATCTGGATTAATTTGAGGAAAATGAATTTTCAGCACTATTAAATTGCCCACATGGAATATTCCTCAGCACTGAGGAGCCATCATCACTTTCCATGAAGAAATTATGGGACAGTTTAGTTTTAGAGCGGCTTGGCTATTAATCTGCATCTGTCTCTGTCCAATGAAAGCTGTAGTTCGAATGCTTTGAGTTTACTTTATCCTTCGCAGGCAAAGCCTCACAGCTAGACCTGCATCTTCCCGCTCTGCCATGATTTCCACTCTCCACACTTTCTGTAAAGTAAAAGAGGCATCTGATGTCTTTCTTTCACCATTTGCAGCAGCAGTACGCTGTTCTACACCAACTCAGGTTGGAATACACATTATTGCACTGCTGGTGCTGAGGTCAGGGAGGCTGTTTGGATTTAGCAGAACATAAAATTCAGATAAAATCTGAATAAGAAACTGTATGATGTTTATGATCTGTGGGTAAACACTTGGAAATTGGGATTTCTAATGATGCTATTGACAGTGCATTAGCTAGAACACCTGCTGACAACAAGATAAGTGGCCAGTGTAGACTGAACATGAGGCTATTACAAAAATGATGGATGATCTTATTGCTTTTGGAGATTAGCTTAGAACTGCTGGAACCTTCAACTACTGTTCGCTGTATTTCCAAATTGCCATGTGATGCTGATGGTGAGATACTGAAGAATATATTACATGACCTGTCTACAGACTGCATAATGAGTAGAGAGAAATACATTTTACATTCTCTTTTTAGTGTAAAAAATGAACTTTCACAATATTGATACAGTTTAAATTAAATAATTCAAAAACTCATTCAGTAAAAGAAAAAAATTATTACCATTCTACTCTTTAATGCTAGACTCACTAAAGGTGAGTGTGTTTTAATTACGTGCTTAATTTGGACCACAATTCAAGCATTCAGTTTTTAATTCAGCCACTCCGCTATTTTGGTGTTCAGATATTAAAAAAAAAAAGGGGGGGGAAGAAGTCAGAAATCAGCTTCTGCTAGCTAAAGTACAATTAATTTCACAGGAGGATTGAAAAAGGTACAGATCTCATTGGATTGTTAATAAAACACAGTACCATTTGAATCTATGGTGAACTGTCAAAAGCTTTTGTCCTTCTGATGTCAGTTCAACAGATTGCAATATCAATAAGCAAATGTCACAGATCAAAGTACACAATTACCAGTGACATTTGAACTACCATTTTTATTAATGGTACCAGTATTCTGTAAAAGCCAATTCCAAACATAGGCATAGAAATAATTTAAAATAAGAGTTAAAGAGCACAGAGTGGTAAATCACAAAAAAAATCTTTTTTTATATGACAAAGGCCATTAGCTTTTGCACACAAACTGTTTTTGTTAGCCTATTAGAGGAACGCGCAGTCTGAGTATGCCCGTGTTGACATTCTTAACCATGTTTCTTCCTTCTGTGTTATCCTAAAGTACAATTTCTTCTCGAGTTTGGAAGCCGAGTTTTCAGATTTCAGAGGATAAACCCTGTCTCAGGTAAGAATGGGGCTCTGCATTCCAGAGCGTTCCTCTTCGACGAGCCTCCCTGGTAGGAAGGTTGACAAGGTGATGTGGGTTAGGTCTTGCTTCTTCCCAAGCGCACCAGGTTGACCCGTGGCAGGGAACATGCTTCCAAGGTACGTGGCACCGTAAGCCCTTCCAGATTCACTTCGTATTCCCCACAGTCATTGCATGGAGCAGGTCGGCAGTGCTCCGCTCAGAGCGTGAGGGCTGCCATCACACTGCCTGCACGACGCAGCATACGTGACCGGCACAGCTGTTGGGTCCAAACATCAGGCAGTAGCACGTGGCGCACAAGCGCTTGCTGCTCCTCAGGAAGGGGCGCAGGCATCTGCACCCGCCAGCTCTGCGTGTGCTGCTGCACGCTGCAGCCTCAGCGGCTGCGGGGATGCTAAACAAAGCGAATCCAACCGAATCTCTGGCCCTGGAGCATATTGGCATGGCAGAGCTTGAATCCCCATGGCTAAAATCCCTTACTCCAACACGGAATAGTCATACTTGGATTGCCTTTGGGGATGGCTCCTGGCCCATGCTGGCCCTTGACCAACACCCAGGAACTGGTTGGGAGATTCCTCACAGGCGTGCACAGAAAGGCATGCCGAGAGAGGACTCTGCAAAGAATTCAGTGGTACCGCATGTGTTAGCTCTGCTCATTTTTCTAGGCCAGATAACGGGCGGATCATCCACGCTTGGGCAGTGAACGCAGGCAGCGTGATCCCTGCCATCCCGGGTAGCCTCATCCATCTGCCTGGTGCTCCCTCACCTGCTCTGACCCAGGGAGCTCCTGGCTTTTCACTTTCTAGGCTTCCTCCTCCCTTTCTCCTTATGCAGGAGGGTCTCACTAGTTTTTCTCCTGAAGGCCTCTCAGCACAGGCAGCACCAAAGGGGGCTTAACAAGGTGCACAAACACAGCCCCAGTCAGTTCCTATGGAACATATTGTCCCTCTAAAATGAAAATTTAGTTACTGAAGGATCAGCTGCTGCTCAGGAATGACAAGAAGTAATTCCAGACGTGCAATGTTGTCTCTCTCTTTTTAAAATGCCCAGTAAGCCAGGCCAGCTAGGCTTTAAAGGTGTGCAGAGTAAAATACATTGCAGATTACTTTCAAAAAGTCTCACAGTAGACTGAACAAATTGTAGCCTTGCCAGATACTGCAAGACAGATAATTTGAGCTGGTTGAAAACTGCTTTGCAAAGGAAAAGAAGAAAAGCAATATGAAAAAATTTCATTTACAGTGTCCAGCGTTTGAAAAATACTATTCTCTTAAAATCCCCAGAAGTTCTGGTACACAAATATCATTGAAATGGCATCTTCCTTAATTTCTTTTTAATAAGTAAAAATCTGACCAGAACAGCTGATGAAGTTCCTTAGTTCTTGAAATGGGTTGGTTTGAGGTTGGCAAACTAGAGAAATGCAAACTTTTCTGTGGTAAACTAAGCACAGGTCTGTACTTGAATGGTGGTGGGAACATGATACTCTGAAGTTTGCTGTACACTTAGTGCCATCCACAAAACCAAAATTTAGTTCTGCTCAATCACTGGCCTTTTTTAGAGGATACACGAAAATAGGTATCAGCTGCAATGAAAAATTCAATGGAAGCCTGCTGGAAACCACAGCAGATAGCAGAACCAATCCATAGATTAGCATTTCAGTGTTATTATTTAGGCTGTGCAGATGGTGGTTTGCTTAGTGCCTGTTCTTTTCAGGCACTGGCCCTAGTTTCAGGCACTCTCTATGCCTTATCTCATTTGCATCATTTTCACTCAGAATAATAGCCTTTAAATTTCACAACATTTTCAGCTCAAGGGTGCCAGAATGACCTAGATAGTGGCAGACATCTGGAGAAAAAGGCAGGCAGCTGGACGTGTTATAGATGAAGCTTACCCAAGCTCTGAGTTGTCCAGTCCTTTCTGGTTTAAAACTTTCTTCTCTCCTTAGCAGAAGTATACGCTTCAGCATTCTTCCACGCTTGTAAATCAATTGATGTGAAGAGCAAAGAAGACTACTTTCTGAACCAGTCAAAATTGATTACTGGGCTTCAGTACTGGATGGGTGCCCTGACCTGTGCTACACAGGGACCAGACTAGTTGGTCAGATATTCTCCACTGCCCTAAAAGTCTTTTAATTTATGGACTCTGTTACTTGATTTATTGTTGTTCACACTACAGGATTCCATAGTTTCCCAAGACGTTGAAGTCCCAGAAAAAAATTGTAGTCAGCTTGATACAAAGCTTCTGGACTCAGGAGATATTGTAGATAAAAGTGGGAGGCAGGTGCAGGAAACAAATCCTGGTGTGCATGACAGATTGCCTGGCACATGTGGCAGGGACAGGAGATGTCCGAGCCCGGAGAGCAGCCACATCCAGCTGCAGCGGAGGGGTCTGTGTGCAGGCCTGGCATGACTGCAGCTGCCAGCCTGCATCAACCTTCTCTAGAGGAAAAACAGCTCTTCGATCCTCCTGCTTTCCCTCGTGCTTGGATGAAACACTCACCACAGTCCTCATCAGAGATTTTGCAGAAAATAATTCTTCTCTATTTGTTTTTATCCTGCCCTTTGACTCAGCAGGGTTCTTTTCAGCATGATGTAGTTTTCAACCCCAACACTAAATCACAGTCAGCTTCTCTGCCAGGTGTGATGGTGTGAATTTAAGCCTGTAAATGTGATTGCACTTGGAGGCATGGATGTGGCAGCATTATTTACAAGTGGTAAGACTGGGCCACGCTTTGTCCTCCTGGGGACCACAGCCATCCACACCCTGCCCTGTTCACATGACTGCCCGAGCTGGCAAGGCTGGAGGGAAGACATGGAGACACTTCTGCCCTTCTGCTTAAGTAGGTGGGAATTTTCAGCTAGAAGGAGCAGAGCCAGCAGCATTTTTAGCTTCTATAGCATAACACTAGCTTGTCCCACTTTTCCATGAGGTAAGCAGGGCGATAAGCAGGATCAAAACCTTGGACCTCAGGAGGGCTGACTTTGCCCTCTTCAAGGAGCTACTGGGAGGAATCCCGTTGGCCAGGGCTCTCAAAGGCAGGGGGGTCCATGAGTGCTGGTCGCTCTTTAAACAACACTTCTTCCATGCACAGGAGCAATGCATCCCCCT
>Ga0065711_1026197_pt1 | contig 96326 bp, 36 predicted proteins | sample Hoacrofraction12_FD_59098 | JGI IMG/M metagenome (GOLD analysis project Ga0065711, IMG submission 59098) | Hoatzin crop microbial communities from Cojedes, Venezuela - Epithelial fraction 12 v2 (version 2) | ecosystem: Host-associated > Birds > Digestive system > Esophagus > Crop | place...
GGGTGACGGAGCACTGGCACAGGCTGCCCAGGGAGGTTGTGGAGTCTCCTTCTCTGGAGATATTCAAGACCCGCCTGGACAAGGTCCTGTGCAGCCTGCTGTAGGTGACCATGCTTTGGCAGGAGGGTTGGACTAGATGACCCACAGAGGTCCCTTCCAACCCCTACTATTCTGTGATTCTGTGATTCTGTGATTCTGTGTAACAGTGATGGCACAAACTCGTGTTTTGGGTGTGGAGTTTACCACAGCTCTGCACTATCCACATCTGTACACAGGCACACACATATGGACTGAAAGATCTTTATAATGGTATAGAGCAATAGATAGATAAAAGTAAATGACTTGTTTGTTTACACCAAGTCACAAATATGTATTTTTGCTCACAAATGTACACACAGAGATTCTGCGAGATGCGAGCATTCAGATCACAAGAATAACAAAACCATTGTTTTGTATAGAAAGAAGATACATATAGTTGTCTATAAAGGCATCTTTTCATATATAGGAGAAAAAGCCCCAACCCATACCAGTCCTCCATCTTGAACTCAACATATTGGAAAAAACCTACCTGGATGCTGCTTTTAAAAAGTATCTGGATGTCTTCCAAAAATATTGTGGGGAAATCAGTGTTACCTCAAGCTATATAATTTTCAAGATGATTCTTGTGCTCTATTAAAAGAAGGAAAAAATTGACCGTTTACTTTCATAAATTAATTCTAAGGCCTTTGCTCTTCAGCATAGCCTTTTTCTCCCCTAACTCTGCAGAAATATTCAAAATGGTTTCCTGACACGATCGCCAAATGTGAAAAAGCTTCAATCAATTTGCTTGTCTGGAGTCTGCAAAAACACTTGATCTCCTGCATCCTGCTCAAGTGAAATGTGAGAGCCCCTCCTGACCAGTTGCTCCTCTTTTCTGCATGTTGCACAAAGTGGCAGTGGAGAAGCACTAAGAACAATTCTTTTACCTACAGCCAGAGTGAGCTAAGTGTCTCTGTTTCCGGGGGAATAATAAGATAAAAGACATCTCAGCAGCAAGCCGGACAGCCAGGGTGCTAAACTCCTGCACTGACAGGCATCGGGGAGGCACGGCAGCTTCAATGTGGTGTCCCATCGCCCCGCAGCCCGGCTGCAAGAGCCGAGCAACAGCGCAGAGTCAAGGGGCAGCAGGGCCGACCAGACCCTCTGTGCTGTTCGGGAGTGGGCACGTCAGTTAGTTTTTCCAAGAGATATCCTGATAGCTTTGGCTGCAAGAGTGCTGACTGTCGGTGCTGTGAATGCAAACGGCACTTCAAGCCACTTTTAAAGTGTAACTGGGGGTGACACAGGGACTGTGCTGTCATGGTGACCAGCGGTTGAAAAACTCCGTGTTGCCAAAACAAAAGAAAAAATGTTTTAAACAATAATGTTTACTTTGGCAAAGTCAGTGGGAGCAATTATCACCAACACTCAGGTCAATGAGTATGCCTATGGTTTGCTGGGGAAAAAGAGACTGTTATACTCATTTTCATGCTGATATGTTATTTTTGCCCTTTTTTTTTCCATTTTAATTCACTCAACACTTTCCAAGCAGCTACCTCCATGCCCATTCCAACTAGACCCTAGAAATGACGGGCTGGTCTGCGTCACCAGATGTGCTCAGTAGTGCAAATCCATGTGCAACAGGATAACATTCATGGTATACTGCTGCTCCATTGCTGGATCTAGTCATTAATTTACAAGTGTTCATGGTGTAATGCATAATTTTCCTCGCCATACTTTCATTTTTCCTCCCCCAGGGCAGGGAGAGGTATTAGTATTTGCACAGACCTTCACCGACTTAATGTTTCATTCTCTTGAGGTATGGGAATGCCAGCACTTGCTTAAAGAATACGACAAAAAGTGGTTAATTCATTCAGCTACTTTTTTCTGTAGTTATCAAGTGACTGTATGCAGGCTGTAACCAGGCAAAATGTCAGGAAAAATGTAATATCTCGGTGCAGTACAAAATGTGGGAACTGGGATTGTCCTTAACTAGCAGATACTTGCATTGTGTGTTCTTTGCCAAAAAGATGATGGAGGTGGGTGTTGAGGGACCTGCATGAGAAGCTGTGTGGTTTCGTGTGCCAGGGATCACCTTCACTCTCCTCTGCTCACTCCCTGTGGGCCATAACATTGGCGGTTGGGGAACGAACATCTTGTTGACCCTTCCTGTGCTCTAACATCTGTGTCCACCCTGTGGTTTCCAGAGTTGCAAGTGCTCTTCTGCGATCACCCTTCCTCATGACACACACATGCGGGTCCTCCTGTACCAGAGGTTGTGGATACCGAAAGCTATGGCTTAGTATTGGAGGGCAAGGACAAAATCAAATGAGGTCTGGTTGGGACTGGCCATATGTAGCTGAAGTCATTGTGTTGGAGACAAAAGTGCTGTAGCCTAAAGAAAAGCCACATTTTTTTCAATCACTGGTTGGTTTGTTTATTTCTGGCAAGCAAATATTCTCTGTCAACTGAAATTATAATATCTTTGAGTCTTTCATTACCAGGCAATTCATTATCAGCTGATGTTCAAATAAAATATCTGAAGCACCGAGCGCTTTCCAGTATCTTTTTCCTAATGCTGCTAAAAACATTTTTCTGTGGGTTATATTAAGCTATTTTAGTGACTTTCAAACCAATCAACCCAGTGTAGGATTTCACGAGGATTTTGAGCTCTTTGCTCTTGTAAGCCTACAGAAACTGTTAAATCTGTGCCTCAGCAATCCTCCTATTGAGCGTGGAAGAATTAGGAACAACAAATTGTTCCAACAGTGTGGAAGAATTAGGTCGGAAAGCTTTTCTTTTATTTGGCATGAACTTAATATTAAGCTGGAGATTGGGCTTTTGGGCTTTTTTCAAAATCTTGCAGAAAAGCACTTTTGTTCTCTTCCCACTATCCACGTTATTATTTATTTGTGGGAAAGGGAAGTTGAATCAATTAGCCAATACGAAACAGCTAAAAAGTAAAGTAAACTTAATCGCTTTATTTCCCAGAGTAATTTTGCATAATGTAATTCAGGCAAATAGTAGCTTTATGTTTGCACTGACTTCGAGTATGTGTCTGGCAGGGCTTGTCTGCATCGGGCCATCCCTCCTGCTCTCACCCCAGGATGGGGAGGGCTGTGTGTTCTGGTGCTCGTGATTTGCAGAGGCACGAAAATTCATACTGAAGGAAAGAAATAAAAAGTTTTAGGCCACTAACTTTGCAGGTTATGCAAAACAAGCACAAGATTTTTTTATTGCAGCATTCTCTGTTAGGTTTTTTCAGGCTTCACTGTACAAACACACTAAAACCCTGCCTCTCCAGTGCATAGTGCTTGCTTTTGGTGTGTCCACCTGCATAACTGCCAGCCACATCAGCTCAAGCCTTTGGTAACATTCACAGCGTAGCTACAGAAAGGAAGGATTTCCTGATACTAGTTGAGGAGACACAATGCTGTATTATGCTTGCTTCTCTTTAAGTCTTGTTTCCAGTCCATTGTAAAGCAAGAGAAGTCATTACTACAACATAGCCAAAAACCAGAAGGCAAAATGCTGGGAACTGTAGTACATGAAGGCAAAATTATACACATGCTCTTTTCACAAGACCTTAGCAGCAACACACTGGGAACCCATCGCTTCTGGATGGATCCTAGGCAGTAACAGCGATCCTGAGAGATGTCAACCATTCTGAACCACCCTTGAAAGGGCTCGGCGGAGATACACCTCGCGCCAGGGCTGGATCACACCTAGCCATGCAACGAGATCTGTGGCACGCGCTTCATTCTCCAGATCACCACGGCTGCTGCGGGCAGAAACATCAGAAAACATTATCAGCACCGCTGCAAAAATGACCAGCTATATCTCCCATGGGGTCAAGAATGTTTCCACCATGATTTCTTCCATGTGGAGAGTTGGAAGCTGAAAAGCAAAAAAATACACAGCATTTCTTTGTTGCAAATAGGTGTTACGGCTGTATAGATGTGTTTGTTTTAGCCAGCATAGGGCTATCAGCCTCTTTGGCCTATCATTTTCTAATCCTGAAGAAGAAAGCCTTTTTCCCTGGTTGCAGGCCCCAGAAGAGCTCCTGTTTGCTCCATGTCTCTGTCCTATCAAAAGCCTCTGTGGAGCATCAGCCTGCCTTTCCCTTTCAGCTCAGCTACTTTTGCTGATGTTGTTGTAACACACTACACCCACCCTGAAACACCATTCCTGAACCCCGGGCAAGTCTTCACTTTCTGTTTAAAATATTTATTTTTAATGCTCTCCCCCTCCCACTTTGAGTATCATCAAAATAAATCATTATTATACTGTGGTATATCAATGCTAAAACTGACAAGGAAAGGATATGATGGAAAGAAAGGAGAACTTTAAGTTATCTGCCATCAGAATGTGTATTTTATCTCTTTTTTGTTTCCACCTGTAAAGTAACCTTTGGAAACTTTTTGCTTCCCAGGGAGATCCAGTGAACACTCAGTAAAGATTTTAGTGCTTTGAAAATGACAACAGATATACTTAAATGACAATGTTCAATCTGTGCAGCACTGATTTCTGTTTGAAATTGTCTAATCAAACGAGGTTAATATGCAGAGAAATTTAGCAGCCAGGCAGTGGGGCACAGGTGCGGAGCAGACACAGAGCTAGTAACTCTCAATTCTTTCGTTTTGCAACATAGGAAGAAGAGGAGAGCTTTTGGGAAGGAGTTAAAGCATGTTGGTTTTGACACAGAGCTGTGACTGCTAACATGTGTCCCAGATAATCCAGCGCTCCGTGCACAGCCTACACAGCTGAAAGCCTTAACAAAGCTTAAGCCCTAAGCAGGGTGAATAAAAGGTTGTGGCCAGAGGCTGAGCAGTGGTTTTTTTCCCTCCAGAAGCTCTTACCCCTGTGCCCTGGCAGCCAGGAGGTTTCCTTAGTGGCTACAGTGATGCCTTCAGCCTGGCAATTTGTCCTGGAGTTCAAGAGAGGAGGTCTCTGTTGCTTTTCGGAGCGGGCTGTATACTAGTTTCTGTCACTGAATTCCCTTACGTGAAGGAGGAGACTGAAAAAGGTCTATAGTTGCCAGCAATTTTGTACCTGGCTTAACTGTGTCAAAATTGCCCTCAGCTAGGTTTTTTTGCTGTGAAAAGAAGCAGAAGATGTCTGGTATTAAATTCTGGACGATTTAGGTCGTTCCGTAATGAAGGATCTCGTTGCAGGCTTCTGTTGGAGTTTCTACTAAAAGAAATAGACTATGATGCTCAGTCAAACCTTGGTTCTGTGGTGCCAAACTTGCTTGTACAATTACCTTCTCTTTCTATCGAGGTGCAAGTTATCCCTTTGTTGAGAGATATAGACTTCAGCACAGGAAAATGTATTCTCTCTCCAGACTTGGTTGTGCCTGCACAGCCAGAGATGGTGTCTACCTTGCAGCAGTGCCAAGACCTTCCTAGAACCCTCAGCACTTGCAATGTGAAGTTTTACACTCATTTCCTTGATGTTTATTAATGCCAAGTCTTGCAAACTGGAGAAAAGCGTTTGGGACGGGTGAATCTCCAGAGCCTGGAGTATGCTCATGGCTGCTGTCTCCTTGCTGGCTAAGCCACATGACCATGGCAGGACGGCCGCTTCTGGTGGAATGCTGTCCACCAGGTTCCTTACCTGTAGATGGCCGTTCTCTCTGTTTTCACCAGAGATACAAAATAGCTACTTAGTTTTGGTGTTATTCAGACCTGCAGCTCTGACTGATGCTGGCTGTGCTGTGGAGCTCGTTAGGCTATGTGATATTCTGACCTTCCTGGTGGTACTTCGGATTTTATTCTTCTCTTTCCCCTGGTGGAGGGAAGTGTTAGGCTGTTCACAACAAGGGAAAGCAGCTGTGGGAGAAGATGTGTTTGTGCTCAGGGAGCTGCCTTGTGCTGCTGCATTCTGCAAAAAGCTACTGCCCTTGGAGTGTCACAGGTGGGCCTTTTGTCCTCCAGTTCAGTTTTGTTTGTTAATCAACGAATTCCTTTATCTTAATTTCTGACTCACTTTGTGGTCTGTTGTTCCTGTCTTTTTTCTCTGTCAGGTATTTTCTTTTAACCTCTTGCTGCTACTTTTGCTTCCCTTTCCATCTTCCCTTTGAATTTTTGCTGTTTGTTACTTCATCCTCTTCCTCATTCCCCTCTTACAGTTTGGTGCAATTCCCCTTTTTGGAGAAGCCATAGTGTTCATGGGAAAAACCATATTCTTGTTTTCTGCGCTGATGATCCCTCACCAGCACCTGGCTAAAGGAAAAAAAAACACGCAGTGAGAGTGTCCACTGCTCCCCCAGCAGCCTGATGTGGTGAGGTTGATAGCAGAGCATAGCCCCTTAAATCCTGGCTGGCAGGGATGTCTGCATCAGTTAAATATCCACAAAACAAACTTCCAGTGATCTTCAGCTGGACCATATAACTTGAAGCATGAGAAATAGAGTTCTTAAGACACCCTAGATGCTGAGCATGAAGGAAGGCTCTGTTCTATTCTTCTGCTAAGACATTAGACACTCTGGTTTGAGGTGAGGAAGGTGAGGTGTTCTTGAGCACACACAGTAGAGGCAGTGTGGGCAAGGCATGACTCTGCTTCATCCTTTGGTGAAGAAGACATATCACTGTTTGAGATTGCTTCACTGCCAAGACAGCAAAGGCGTGACAAGACAGCCCTATCTGCATCTGCGGGGGGGGGGGAGGGCTTGCAGGGAGGCATTGCTGGGTTTCTGCTTGCCTTGCTCTCCTGAGGAGCTGAAATGCTCTGCAGCCAGAAAATGGAGTGTGATACTGCAGAAGCAATTGGGAAGTGATGGGAAAGATCTGTGATAGCGTGGAGACGGTTTCAAGGACTCAAGGCTGTCTACCTCAAGGCTGTAAAGAGCAGCAGTTTGTTTGCCAAGAGCCTTGTTAGCCTGTCAGAGCTGTTGACTGAACTTACTTTAGATAGAAAAGCTGCTGATGGCTAACAACCGATAGAAAGTCTTCTATAATGGTCCCAAATTATTCATTTGTTCTTTATTCATCTATTCTGTGCTTTCCCTGCACTCATATTTTAAGGCTTTGAGCTCTTTGCTCGTAAGTAAGCGAGTGCTGCCCAGCCCTGGGGTGCGTATGCAGCTTGCTTTGGTCTTTTGGGGACCGAACATATCAGCAAATCTTCATAACTATGCAGGTAAAACAAGAGGGTCATGTCATAAACCAGTATTACTACACCGCATAATTTTCAGCAAGATACGTCAGCAGTGAGGTACATTCACGACAGTGCAATCTATACAGAACAGAAACAGGTGCACTGGCAAGTGCTTCTGCTGAACTGTGGTGCTGCACAAGCAGCAGTAGAGAGTCCGGATGCCGGGACTGCGTGACGCTTCTGCATATTGCTCGCGTATGTTTCATCCAGCAGGGCTGTAAAAGGTCTGAAGCTGCTCACTTAATGAGGTGTTTCTCCCTTTTACAGAGTTCGATGTGCACAGCGTGCTTGTGGTTAAAAAATCTTTCCAAACAACCTGCTCCCTGGTCAAATCTCTGAACATCTAAGGTTTGATTGTGAGAGGGTATGAATGAATATTAATACCTGTTAACCAAAACATAGCTCTAGAAATTAAAAAACAGTAGAGTTTCGTTGAGAAAAAATACACACAGTCACTGGAGCTTTGCAAGTTCCTTATCTCAACTAAAATCCTCATCAATGAATGTGTGAGCATATCAGCTCTGGTCTCTAAATCACAAAGTATTTTGCAGTGAGGGATGGTCTAGATATATCCCCTAAATCAAACAACTATATAGAAGAGTACAGCTCTCTGCAAGGACTGGAGATGAAGGCAACAGATGGAATCCAATAAATGACTGCTTTAGCGAATTATACAATAATGAAGGTATTTGGGGAGGGGAAAGAGGCCTTGATAGAGAAGTGTGATTTCTGGTTGCACCTTCCATTTCCAGTGTATCATTTATGATTTTCACTGCTGCTATACAAACTACAACCTATTTCTAAAATAATCGATGGAAGACCATTTGGTACAGAGAAGAAAGTGTCATCTTAGCACAGTGGACAGAGTCCTTTGTGAGAAAAATCACAATTCTATTCTTACACATTGCACAGAAAAAAAATTATAACCTTTTTATATATTTCTGGAAATTGGTATGCTTCATTAAGTATATGTGTTTAATGCAATATGAAGTAGGCCATGTAAAAAATGTATGTCTTAAACTTTGGATTGCTTCACAGCTCCTGTTATCTTTGCACAGATCTCTTTATGAATTTTAGTATCTTTAAGATCACGGCACACAATTGCCGCAGAGGACTATGTGAGCAGGGAAAAAAAGACTTGCGCTGTGTAAGTATTATATATATATCGCACTTCTTTAGCTGATGTCTGTCAGCTCAGAGTGCTGCAATATAGAAAAACAAGAAAATACGGTTTGACCACTTGATCTGAAGCCTTAACTTTTGATTATTAGGAAGAAGCAAACCCACATATAGGCAGACAGGGTGATTTACTCCTTGGTGTGGGCTAGTCTCTTTCAGTGAAGATGAGCAGGGTGCAGCTGAGACAGCTGCTTTGTGACTTCTGCCCTGTAAGGAATCTCCCTCAGCCTTTCCCCACCAGCAGAAACTATTTTAGTGCTTGTCCTGCCTGCTGCAGGCATTGCTGTATTGAGTATATTCTTTGATCCTACCTGTAATTAGCCTATTCTGAAAAAGACAGTTATTTTTCTCCACTAATATTGCAAATTTTTTTCTGCAAGTTAGTCATGAATATCTTTTGATTTTTGAAGAACTAACAGTAGGGAAAAACCTTAGAAAAACCCAGATGTATTTATTCCCCTATCACAACTTGGGGATGCTATATTTCCTTGATGTATGATGCAGCCAAATGCTGAAGGTAGCAATATTGTTATGCGAAAAAAAGGCTTATTTGCCTTTGTATTGTAAAACTTTAAGAGAGCCTTCCAAAGCTTATAGGTGTCATTGTAACATGAGAAGGTCCGTAAGCAAGACTCTTGTGGGAGGCTGTGGCCTCCCTGTCTGTTAACTGCAGAAAACAGACGCATAAAATTTGGGAGAAGGTATTAAAAGGATGGGTATGAAGAAGACAGATCATATGTAACAAGGTAGTAGTGCACACTGCTAGGATTTTGCTGATCTTCCCTTTAGTTGCAATATGTATCACCTCACTTCCAACGTAAGAACGGGAATACAATGAAAGTTAAAATGCAACAGAAGTGTTTCTCAGCTGTTAAAGTATGCAGAAATCACTTGTTTCCTGGACATGTAAATTCTCATTTTTGTATTTCATCCTATAAGATGTCTTTATGTGCTCAAAGTTCTTGGCATTCTGACGCTTGAATGTTTTGCAGTGAGGGGTGTTATACATCTATGAGTGAAATACACATTTCCTGTTCTGAAATATTTAGACTTTTCACATTTCTGAAAAATCCTATGCAAGCGGACGTCTGCTAACTTAAAAGGAAGTAAAAGATTCCCTTCTGCAGTTCACTTGCAGACACAACTTTTGCCATTTAGCAAAGTGTTTCTATACTAGTGAACTTAAAATAAATTACGTGAATAGCAACTCTATATTTTTTCTTCATTCCTTCCCTGCTGACAGCCTCTTATCCAAATTTGAAATAAATTATCTACCCCAGTATTTTTGCAGCTGGGCCAGCAATTGAATTTGAGTTGAAAGTTTGCATCTTTCTCTGCTTGACCACCTGAAAGAAGTTCTGTCTTTCTGTGTAGCTCATGTGGTCCTGTAGGCATCAAGCTCTTTTCATCCAGTATTACCTTCTTGGAATCCTCAAGGTGTCTTGTAAATCTTGCAGATAAAATCCAGTGGCTTTGTGTCTGTCCATCATCTTCTGTCAGGCTGTGAATGTTTGTGTAAGACAAGGAGGTGTCCAACCTGCCGGGGTGAGGGCAGCGTCCCCTCAGCTGCGTGAGGCTCAGGTGAGTGCCGCAGTGTGCAGAGGTACTTGCTTGTACAGTGGTGCCTATATCAACTCCCACTGGTTTTTCTTTCTTCCAAAGAAAGGAGGAAGCCATTCTGCCTTGACCACAGTTTTCTCAGGACTAGTAAAAGAATAGCTAGCTGTTCCCAAATGCACAAGCTGCTTTCGGAGAAAGTCACTTCTGGTTAAAATTGTTGGCCTTTTTTTGCCAGGAAACCACTTGGGCTTTCCTTTTAAATCATCTTATTTACTCAGAAGTAAATAATCTTATAATAACCAGTCAGAATCTGAGTTTAATGATTAGCAAGCAGTCTTCAAAGCATGAAGGTGATTTTGTATCTGAGGTGTTCCTACACCCACCTCTCTTCCAACCATGTATGTTCAACAACCCTCTTGATACTTACAAGCTTAGCTTTATTTAAATATCTGAGAAAACACAGCTATAGTTGAGACGCTGCTGTATCTATTATACATAGCAAAAGCACATAGAAAACTTATTGGAGGCTTTGCTAAGCAAGGTCTGGCTCTGCTGCGTCCTGTTTTGGACATGGCCTTATGTGGTCCCTGAGAACAGGCCTCTGAGCTATATGCAGCACTGCATCTCGCACTTTGATGAAGAGGAAAGATGCAAAGGCCAGACTGAAACCTGGGCTAAAAACCTGTTGGTGGGGGCAATGTAGCCTGAGCAACTATCGGTCTTGGAAAAGCTGCGTCTTAAGGGGTGCATGTTTGCAGCTGCTGAAAAAAGTTCAGACTTCAACGATGTCCCTTTAGACCTCAAAGTCATCTAGCTGTCATTAGTTTTTTAAACTCTTACAACAAAGATAAAATATGAACTAGGTTAGTTATACAGAAAAGAACAACTGTTACTACAAATTTTTTGCATGGTAGATGTTTTTATAGAACAAAAATTTTTTTTCTCAACTTTGGGGAAAAAAAATAGTTGTTTTCCATTGTACAAGGAAGAATCAGTAACACTTTTTCCCCCAGACTTGATAGGTGGCTTCCATGTCTTAATATTTTGTGCTAATACTTCACCGATCTTGACAAACCAATTTCCTTTTTAAGGCTCTTTCCAAGATATCTGCTTATCCTGTTTTTTGCTACTCTTAAGATTAATAAGATTTTTTATCTTGATCCTGGTGGTAGTGTCATTGCTCTTACCTTTGGAAGTGATGCTCTCCGTTGGCTGAAAATTGAACATCACAGAATTTGGCTTGGTAGAAAACGGAGTGGTCCAGGACACACACAAGAACTGGTAAATACAAGCTGAATAGTGGCAGTCTTAGAAGGCACAGATAGTATTTAAGGTTAGAATAGAGTGGATGAAGATTTTGAAGAGAGTTTGTAAATCTTTCAGGAAATAACACTGAAGAGTTTCCAGCCTTGGGAATCCTGTCTTTCTGTAAGTCATGTGATGCGGTGCTGCCATTTTGTTCAGATTTAGGAAATAAATTACGTCCCCAAAAGCTGAACAGATCTGCTTTCCTGGTCAAGACCACTGTTTCCAGACCTGCCTGCTTTCAGCACGGCTGCTGGAGGGAGCAACATCAGGCAAGGTGAGGAAATATTTTCTTTGTTTGAGGTTTTATGTCCGAATAAGTTACAGCAAGTAGCTAGGGTTTCCAAATGGTGCTAGCATCTGTAGCTGTGTGTTGAGAGACCAAGTCCTTTACCCTCTTCCTTGGGAGTCCACAGGGAAAGTTCTCAAACACAGGGCGTTGGGAACACGGCACTTGTTCATCAGACAGACATGGAAGGCAGCCACTTTCTTTCACACACCTGCAATTAGCTCTAATTTTCAGATGACCCTGTAACCTGCTGGATGTAAGCAGCATAAAATAAAAAAGCTTACCATGGCTTTCAATATTTGGAGCCATTCAACTTCATTCTCAGACTGATGTTAATCACTGTAAACTTTGTTGGAATACAATGACTGGAAAACTACAGCACAAGTTGATGCCTGTGTTCCTGTTTCCTTGTGCTGGTGGCAGAGTGAGTTTCACAACAGGAGTCACGTAAGGCTTAAGACCGTAGGCGGGGGAGCCGGTGGGTGCAGGCAGATACTGGTGAGCTGTAAAACATTTTTGAGTAAGAACAGAGTTTGAAAGAGAAACAGTGCCTACGAACTGAAGTTCTCATTTCCCCTCTACAGACCTGTTTCCACGGGGTTAACATAGCAACGTAGCAGTCTACCTAGATCTTACATGATACAGGACTCAGTATTTTATACTTAAGTTGCGTTTTCCAGAGACTGGGCACTACATAACACCTTGTGTTTTTCCTTGTGTGCTGAATAGATGCACTGGATAAAGCGAGGACAACTGACAACTTTTCTCTCTGCAGATTTTGAGACAAGGTTATGGTTCCCGGAACGGGGAAACACTGTCCTATTCAGTATGCATCATTGTGATGCAGGATCTGAATATTGCTGAAGGGAGTAATTTAGGAACACATGGAGGCAGACCACCTGCGGGCACCAAATTGTTCAAGCAGAAATGTGTCTTGGTTGGATGTTAGACCTATTGCATTAATCATCCTAAGTAAAGACCTGTAAGATAATTTGCTTAGTTTGCAGAGAATAACAGAAGGAATTATTCCCAGGCCATGACACCAAACAGTAGGTTGAACGGAGACAAGGAAGATCCATCCCTTTTCTAGAGCAAGTGGTGAGAAAGTGTACTCAATACAGTTTAGGAAATGAATTTAAGTCAGCTCAGGAATGTTGTGCATGGCCATTTGCTGCTATGGAATTAGAGCGATATGCATGTCTAGGACGGTCCAGGCAGCCTCTTTGCTGGACCCTATGTTCATACCAGCTGTGAGCATACCTTCCCTCCCCAGTTATCTTCATACTTTCCCTGTTTTGTCTCCTAGTTACAAGGGGGAGTGAGAGGAGCTGATCGGGCTCCAGTGCTTGGGTGTTTCCTTGCTCAGTTCTCCATGACACAGCTGGAACAAACTAAGCTCATTGTGAATGACTGTGACTGAAAGTCACACATTTAGCTCGTTGTGCATAGAGGAATGCCTGGATTTGTCTTAACCCTTTAGCTTTGAGGGCACATGTTCTGAGCAGCTGCTACAATGAGTACAGAGTATAGGCTAATTCAAAAACATAGGCATCGATGAAGCTTGGAGCCATGGGACTCCCAAGGAGTGTTTTCCAAGCAGCTCTCTGGTGAAAACAGATTAGCAGTATGTGAATCTCTCTAGCTTACACCTGGTCTTGTCATGGCTCTACTGGTCTCCCTAATCCATGTGGGCACTAATTCATGTCAAGTCCTGTGTGTCCCCCCCCACATCCCACATGGTGTGGGACCTTGGGATTCTTGTGCTGCTGCCACTCTGAGTCAGGGAAGAGATTAGGAGTAACTGGAGGGGCCCAGCACAGGTGACTTCTGGCCACAGCTTTTCGGTATTGGCAAGTTAAAACCTGCTGTCTTTAAAGCTTTCCCATGGGAAACGTAAGGTGGGTGTGTCGCCCTTGTGTTCATAGCTCAGTGTCACCCCAGCAGCACTGCTTAGTTCTTTCAGGGGCTCAGATGTCGGTAGGACGGCCAAAGAAATGCAGGCTGAGCAATAGCAGTGATAGCAGAAGTGTGTGCGGTATGGGCAGATTTGGTGAGAAAGGCAGAAATGGATCAAAATCACACTCCTTAGAGGCTTTTGGGTACAGATCTGCTGGGAGACCTTGTGGCCACAAGTCTCTTTGCGAATGTGCCCAAGAAATCTGCTGTTTGCTCTTGCAATTAGTCAGCAGGCTAACAGAACGACAGGAGTTCACAGGCAGTCCTACGGAGAAACTCAGTGAGCAAGGAATAACAGTACATTGAAAAAGGCCTCATCTCTCGTGGAGTAATTTCCTCTTTATGGCTGGCATTTGTTTAAAAGAAAAAGCAGGCTAGAGAAGAGTGACTTTTATCTTCCATGCTGCGTTATCTGATTTTGCTAGCTACTAATGAAAAGACAAGATATAGGAAAGCATATTCCAGGGAGAAAGGAGAAATAGAGGGGAGAACTAAAGCTGACAGAAAATGAGGTGTTTCTGTTTGCACTTTCTGTCATTCCTAGTGCCATCAGTTTACATCTCCAAAGATTCCTCTTCCCCTTTGCCAGAAGGCTCATTCTAATGCCAGTTATTACAGTTCTGTTTTGTGCCATCCAGTGACTGGAATTTACATGTTCCTTTGTCACCAGCTAAACATAGGTATTAAAATTTCTCACAAAGTACAGACTCGCATCATTATTGCCTTGCTTCTAGGAGTAGCAATAGACCCTGCAGCCTCTTTGCATTTTTTCAGTGCACTATAGAAATCAGCTTTTTTCCAATTGTTAGCAAATCTTTTTCCTCCAGATGCTGTTACTGCCTTTTCCAAGCAGAGGACTGCAAGATCAGGTGAAAAGTGTTTAAGTTTTATAGATTGTTTTGTGGTCACTTTGCGGCTTATTGTGATTTCTACTGTTTTCCTACATAACTTTAGAGTAAACCCAAGAAAATTTAAAGGAGAGGAAAACTTGAAATCCAAGATAAAAAAGAAAAAAGACAACTGCCAAAAGAGAAGAAACCTGAAAAAATGAGGGGAGGGGAAGAAGGAATAAACACCTAAATATACAGACAATGAAATAGGAGAAGTTCAAAAGAGATTGGCGAAGGGGCAAGGAAATAATGAATTCTAAATTCGGAAAAAGAGTATTTTCTTTGAGTCTCTGTAATCTGTATAAACACTCTGAGATAGCTTGCAGTATACAAGGGTATACAACTGCCCTTGAGTGAGTAGCATCTTGGATGTGATTTGGTTGTGATTTGCTTAGGTCTGTTTTTAGTGTTCTGTTTATTTGTCTGTTAAGAGAAAAAGGTTCCCATGTAGCACCTTTGTACAGGTGGGGATTTCAGTCTGATGAATTTGAATTGCTTGCACACACACTTCAGAGCTGTTACCTATGTGTCCCCCACTAGTTGTTAAAATCTTATCCTGCTGCCCTGTTTGAGACTTACCGCTTTTCTATCTACCAGTGAATAAAACATGAGTGAAATGCAACAAAACAGCAGAAAATTCTGTGGTTTTTTTTCTAAGGAGCCATTTCGTTGCTCACCATTTTTATGCCTACTAATCCCAACTACAGCAGAAAGAAAAGGCAGACAAATTGCGTTATTCAAGACTGGAAAGCTGATGTTCTAATAGACGGATAAAGTCTTCCATTTCATTACCGACAATCATTGGGAAAACTATGAACAAAACTAGGGATTATGCACTTTGCATTACAGTCTGAATCTTGGAAATGAAGCTTAGAACAGAGGTGATCAGGTGAAATTAATATGAAATTTAGAAATGTTTGACCTTTTCTAATTTGCTGTGAAGTTTTCATTAGGGCAATCTTTCACACATTGATCTTTGTAAGGATACGGAATACGTCCTGGAAATTGCTTGCAGAGCAGTGATGTTTATGGAAAACTTGAATTCACAGAGTCAACCTTCACTCCGAGTGAGCCAGTCCAGGCAAAACACTGGCTTTCCAGTAAGTTTACTTGGTTTCTAACACTCCAGGGATTGTTGATAGCATCTTTCAAGCTGCTCAAGCACTTGCTTGCAGCTCCAACCTGGCACATAGCAACAGGTTTCTTCTGCCGTGTATAATGGCAAATGACATTATTTTCTCTGTGAATTGAACTGTTGCGTCATTAAGTAGGCTTGATTTAAGCATCTGACTTCATATAAGGAATTAATAAAGATCTGTCTGTTATCAATCAAGCAGAAGCCCCATCAGACGATAAAACATAGCACTGAATTTACAAAGCATAACAACGGAACATAAAGGTACATCTAGATAAAAATGGATATGGTAACTTCATGTACCTGGTATAAAGCTTTTATCTATCCCATCTTCAGGCAAGCGCAGAAAACTGGGCAGTCGAGAAAATCATGCTGGTGCACCTTGAGCACTGTGTGGGAGCAGGAAAAAGCTACTCCTAAAATTTTGTGGAAAAGCAGTTGAGATAGCATTATTTAAAGCTGAATGTAAACCTCACTGGTTTACTGTCCATTTTAGACACTTGTGTTTAAAAAAAAATAAAAAATACAGGAAATGTATGAGAAGTTTGTTGCATGGGTTTGAAGTTTTATGTAACCTTAGTCTTTGTCCTCAGTGAATGAATGTCATTGATGTACTTGAAAATTTAGGTTATTTCAAATATTTAAAACCTTTCTCTGAAAGACTCCATCTGTTAGTCTACTTAAGAGCTTAAGTTACAGGGCAAAAACCCAAAACATCTCCTTCAAACTTCTTTTTGTACGGCAACTCCAATACAAAATAAGAGAGTGGCCTAATTTATAGGGAATGTAACTTGAGATTCATCTTGTTACAAGATGAAAGACAAAGAGCATGTAACGCGATATGAATTTGTGTATGAATAGAAATTTCAAGAAGTTTAACTTGAATGCTGGGGTGTTGTTTCAAGAATGTAAACACACATTACGTGAGGAAAGTATTTGAAGGTACTTTCTTGATGTGTAGAAACACTTTCACGTGTTTATAAAACCACAACTCTGGATAAGAACAAAGCAATTTCTTAACACTTATTTGAAATACTTAATCTTTCCACGGAATGTCTGTGTAAATGTTAAATTTTAAATGTCACTGAGGACAAGCCAAAACAAGGAATTCACCTGAAATATAATGTGCAGCAGGAACACCACCAACATTTTCACTGCAGATTGAGGAGTTATCTGTGATAATTATTGATATTTTGTAACTAAATAGAATCTCATAATTGTAGCAGCAAAGCCGAACAACAACGGTACATCTGCAGCATAGTTAGAGGTGACAGCTACAGAAGCACATTCTTAGATAACCTATTGAATACTGATAAAAAAATTAGAGTTTTTCTCTATTATCTAACTAGTATAACGCACAACAATTGTTTATTGAGTGCCCTGGAAAGGGCAGAAGTCTTGTGAAAATCAAATGAGCGGAACACAGCTGCGTATACCTTGACAGAAGAGGGCCACTTTAAAGAGTAACCTTTGTTTAAAGTTTCTTCTTAAATTTCTACTTCCTTATCTTTGGAGTGCTTGACTTCATGCTATAAAAAATTACTTTGGCTGAGGTTTTCTAATTGTTTTATTAAAAAACACCCAGAGAACTTGAGCCGAGGCATTATGTGGGGGTCCAGATGAGCCCTAGAAAAGGTCACTGGCAGAATCTGGGCCTTCGCAATGGCAGTAAGAACAACTTTTGCTCTTCAACTGCATCTGGAAGAAACCACCTTTTCCTGTGCTTTCTGCATTTCCTTGTCTCTTCCAAATCTTTGTCAGACTGTCCGCAGCAGCTCCCTGATGCCTGAGAATAACAGGAAGAGCACAGAGTACATGGGACCTAGTGTCTCACCTGCTCAAAGTAGGACTGAGGCTATTTTTGTTGAGCTATAGAAAGAGGAAGCAAAGAATTTGGCAAGATAGGGATACCTGGAATGGCAAACTTCAACACGCCTTTTCATTTACTTATAAACAGCATTGTAGATAAAGTCTTAATTTTACCTGTAGACAGCTAGATCACCGCTTCCTGCCATCTTGCTCCACTGATTTGTGTGTGAAAGAACCAAGAGGAGGCCATGCGATGGCTCTGATAAGTCACTTGAGCAGATCATCTGAAAAACACATGAAGAAATAGAGTTTTGTATTATAACAAACAGATAACAAGAAAATAGCTCATGTCTTTTGTAATTGTAAATAGCAAAAGAGCATTCTAACGGGAAAGAGAATAAAAAATTCCTCATGTTTAGGAACTAGATGAAACTGTTATTCCATTTATTTTGCAATTGTCTTCTGTTTTCTGCAGAAGAAGGTTAAATTTTTTACTACAACCTTAATTACCATTGCTGAGCCACCAGGTCAGAGACTGGTGAAAGTTTCATTCTCGGTTTCACCTGGTGTCATGCCTAGCTTATCAGCCTTTAAGCCAAATTCGGCCAAACCTTTCTTCCTAACAGGGACTTCAGCTCAAATCCAAGTGCCCTTATCATTTTTGAAGGTGCTACGCTACTACCCATGCATCCTGTACTGATTGTGCATTAAACCCATGTATGTTTATGTAGCTGCCGTTTAATATGATTTTATAAAAGTACATTTCAACTTCTGATAATGAAAATCACTTGTAATTTGATGCACTTTGAGCGCCAGACAAACATGCCTGTTATACAGTTACTCAATACTCCCAAGAATGTTGTTTTTCCTCTGGTTCAGAACAGAGAACTAATGTAATTACTCTTTAAATTTGGCTTCAAAATAACAAAAAAATAATTTTAGGAGGCACTCGTCAAAATTTATACACGATAAGGTAGCTCTCTCGGCCTGTCACATCCTGCGAGTTACTATGTTCATATGAGGTTGAGTTTGTACTCATTTTTCCCAAGAACTGTGGAGCATGGGTTTTTAAAATCAAATTTTTCCCAAAATCAGGAAGCCGCAGAGAAATACTTACTTGCTGTGATGGAAGGTCAATTTCTTTACATGTGGTAGGGATTGATGGGAGCAGGGGAGTGGTTTTTGAGTGCTCAATACTGCTAATAGTAATTCTAAGCTAACACACATAATTGAATTATACAGTTATTAAAGACAATATCACTCTAGACCAGAAAGAATTCTCTCCGAAATGACTATTCATCATTTTTGTGGCCAGACAAGGCTCTTGCTGTTAAATGTACTGTAGTAAAAATTGCATTAAATTTCTCTTATGTATTATGCAGAAGGGAATGAATTTTTGTGACCTTTAACTTGTGCTGAGATCTTAAGTCTCAAAATTTGCTTTTGTAGCATGTTAGAAATGAATAAGTAATTTTGTTTGATAAAGATCTTTCTTTTAGATTGCTTTTGTGTGGCAAATTATAACAAATCAAGAAAAAAAGACTAACCTGGATTTTTACTGTTCTGGTCATTATGCCCCGGGGATTAATTATTTCTCATGGCATTTATAAGGAAAGATTTTATCAAATTTATTTATCCTATAACCACAGAACAGAGAAACAATTTCTTCTTGTGCCTGACGTGTCTGTCCAATAAAAAAACTTATTAATACCTAAATACAGAATTTGGATCTTACAGAAAAAATAGACTGAAATGGTTACAGTTCTGTTAAACAGCATTTGAGGGTTTAAATTTTTAGGGTCACATAAACAAAAAACCAAAATTATGATGTCTGGATCTTTTCTGTTCCTCTGTGGAACTGCAAAGAATAATCATGTAACATTTTACTATATTTACTTTCACCAAGATTTTTATTACCACATCTGAATCCCATGACATGGAAACACATCCAAGCTTTTCTGCAGCATATTGCTTTTACTATGCAATGTTATTTCTACATCTATGATGGTGGACACTGGACTATTTTTTTCTATGAAGTTCATCAAAGTTAGGAGACAAAAGTCCAAGCAAATGAAAGAGGACACAGTTCTTTATGGAGAAAACAGAAAACTTACAGTCATCCACTTGATATCTTCAGTTTTATATATGAGACGTTGTTAAGACTTTGGACATGGAACGAGGATGGCTGCTTCAGAATGTTGTAAGGGGAATGCTGAAGCACAGCAAGAGAAGAGCTGAGTATTATGCTACTTGGAGATATTTTATGAAAGTAACTGAAATGTTACAGTTCTCGGTGTGAACCATGGAGGGGAAAATGCTGCCTAGCAGTTCTTTGAGAGTATCTGAGGAGATTTTGTTTTTAAGTCACATGTGCATGTTTGGTTTGTTTTTTCCTAATAGTAATGGCTTAAGCAGAAAGAAATTGGACTCTGAGACCTAGCCTAGATGCTTTTCTTATAGAGGTAATATAGATTAGCTTTTCACTGCAAAATTGTCTTATTTTTCTTAACTGTTTAATATGCACCGATGTGTCTTGAAGTCTAAATCTGTTTAGAGGTAGGTGATGCATAGTTTTAAGCCATTAGGAAGATTTTACATGTTAAGGATTTGAACAAGAGATTTCTATAGTCATTTTGTAAATACTCTGTATAGAAATCTTTGATTAACTAAAGGAATAGGACACTCCAAACGTAGTTGGAGAGCTGTGTAAACGAATATGTGAAATTGGTTCAGATAGTAAAAGATCATGTTAGAGTGACTTTTTTTTCTGTTTCTCCAACATGACGCCTTTTTATGCTAGGTAATCATCTTGCTCTAATAGAGAATCTGTATGGTTGAAAGACTCAAAAAGTGCTAAAAAGGTTTACTCATTAAAGTACTAATTATTAAAACACAAGAGGTAGTTTTAAGTAAACCTTCAACTCTAGCGTATTTAGCGTAGCTTGCTCAGAGCTAAGCCTTGGAACATCAAAAAATATTAGTTTAGCCTTATCTTTTCTCAAAGTAACCTGAGAGTAAGAATTTTTCTCTTGTGGCATGACCTGTTCCCATCCCATTTGAAATTTCTGGCCAAAATGATATCATGCTCATATGCCTCAATGGAACCTGCTTCATATAGCGGGTTCACACTTTTGAAATCTACCCCACATGGTACCTGTTGTACTTTTCCAATCTCTAAGTCCCTGTCGTCTCAGATCACATGCAGTGCTGCAGGCAATGCTGGACATGAATCTTCCACTGCCAAAGTTATCCCCTGATCTCCTGCATCTGAAGAACTTAAAACTTCCCTACTTGACAGGGCTGAAAATGACTGTGTGAACACATTTCATCTCTTCCTTAAGGCAGGCTAGGGTCACAGGACAACACCACCCAGAGTCAAGTCCAGGTCCCTGTGGTCTCCCAACACAGAGTCAAGTGTGGAGGAGAAAGAGAAGATGAAGTCAAAGTATTTATGCATGTTTTTTAATTCCAGTTTTTTTTCCCCTTATGTTGTGTGAAAACGAAAATGGATGAGCCCAGCATTTCCTCACTGCAAAGTAAGCATGTGAGAATTTCCTACTTGTTTTACTTTACCGAGCTCATACTTCTCACCATGTACTCAAAGTGAGTAGTGGTAAACATACTCTGTGAAAAGACACTGCTTGATCCTGTCATGGTCTGACTGTGTTGTTGCATGACATCAGAGAAATTGCTTGTTTTAGAATTAGTCAAACTTCCAATCTTACCTGCTCGCCCAAAATAGTATGTGCTTGCTCAGTAGACTAGGAAGAGACGCTTGGCCTTCTAACACTGCAGTTGTCATAGTATTATGAGGGAAAGGATGTTTTAGAAATGAAATGCCATCTTTAATATTATATACAGATATTTCTATTTTTACATGCATCTAATCAAATGTTTATCTTGCTCTTTTTTAGAAAGTAGATTCTGAAACTAAGAAAATTAATTGTGGCTGGTACTGTTAATAATTTTATGTAACGAGTTAAATATGTATGCTGAATGAGTCAATGCAAGCTTCAATATGACGCAAACCAACCTCTATAATTCAGATATGTACAAAATATGAGACCATAAGTTCTCCAGGGAAGTCAACTTCTGTACATCTCTTAAGGAGAGGTATTAAACACTTGGAAATTCTTCAACTACGAAGCCACGGGCATTTTGAACTTCAGACTTTTTCAACATTCCAAGTCCTGCCTTAGAATTTTTCCATAATCTTCACAAAGGCACAGTGCACAGAGACAGTCTACAATGAAAATTTAATTCTGAGCTGTTCCCAAATATCCAAAAAGAGATACACACATCAGATCATGCATATTTTAATTAAGTTGATCATCAACCACATTTGGCATTTTCTTAAAGATCAAAAATGCAGAAATATGATTAAGTTTTTGATTTTCTGAATAATAAACATCTGTAGAAATTACATAAACCCAAGAGGCAGGCTATTTCATTGTCTCTATCTTGTGAGATTGCTGAAAAGCTGTCCTTTAAAATTCACAGATTGTGAGGCGTCGCAGGTTGCATTTTTTGTCATTCCAGCTCCCATCAGTGTACATCTCTACACATTTTTCTGTCCCTTTGCCATTAGGCTCATGTGGGTGCCACTTGGTGTAATTCAGAGCTGTGCCATCTATGTACAGAAACTGACCTGAAGTCTCACTCTCTTTAATGCCCAAGTAAGCATATCGGTTATACTGCTTCACAATATCCAAAATAGCTTTATTCTCCTCCTCGTTCATGGGAGTTGCAACAGTTCCTCCAGCTTCTTCACAGGATCCTAGTCCAGATTCAAAATCAACTTCCTTCCCATTGCTGGCAAGTATTTTGTCTCCTACTTCTCTTATTTTGCCATTCAAAGCAAGAACTAAAACATGAAAATAAAAAAACCTAGTTAGCTTTTTTAATTTCCTATGACATTTTGATGAGAAAGTAAAGAAAGAAATTGAGATGAAGAGGAAATTAAAAGCAGTAAGAGGACCAGAGGAGGAAACTGGGCAAGAATGGGAGTAAAGTATGAAGAGGAGTATAAAGATCTTCAAAATTTGACAAATACACTAGTTATTCACTAAATACATTGCTACGCTGCTTGTGACGATCAGTCATTGTCTTCTCCAAGACAAGGATGCCCCACAAACAGTTCCTACAGACATTAGCAGTGCTATTATATTGTGTGTACTCTCTAAAGAGGATCAATTTGCTTCAAATTTGAAAGAAACAGAGAAATGATAATTTTTGTGAAGTCCTTCTCACTAGTACCTCTAACAGTCTGGCTGCTGAGAGATAAAAATGCTAGCAATGTGGTACAAGGCTGAGTTACCATTAATCTACCTGGAAATTGCAACATCGTTTGGAATATTTTTTAATAAATTATATTTGAATAAATGCTCATTTGTGTTCCTGACAGAAATATTCTTGTCCAGGTAAAATCAGTCCTGTTCTCCTTGCTTTGAATAACAAAATGGAGTTTTGGCATGCAGTACTATTTTCAAGTGCAATTTCCTTCCTACAAGTCATGGCTCTATAACTAGTTTTGCCTATTGCACTTAAAACTCATTGTGAATTAAAAAAATGGGAATTACCGCCTTCAAGTCTGGATATTCTGTGTCTCAAATTTACTAAATCATTGTTGAGTTCAATGTCCAGAGAATCCATTAGACCTAGATAAAAACAGAAGTTATACAATCAAGCAAAACTAGGCTCTGCTGATAGAAACAATTCCTTGGCTAAAACTAGTCATTTTCCATAACTAACTAGAACACAATGTATTTTTTAACATCACCTGCAATAAATAAATATTTTTCCAGTATTTTTTCACACTGCTGTTCATTTTGTATGACATCAAATAAACAAAAACTTTCCACCCTCTGAAATGCTGATAATTCTGCTCTGCAGAGAAGAAATTGATTTTTTTCTACGCTGAATCCTTAAGTTTTTCATGTCTGTAAAAATGGCTTTGCCAAAGACATTCGTTCTAATAACCATTCTTGAACAGGCACAAGGAGACGTTGGAGAGGGAAAATTTCTTATAGCATCATTCCATTTTCTTTTTTATCTTTTTGTGTGGATGATTTGTGTTTTTACTGTAGGAACTCATTTTAATGGAATCCATAAACACTGGTATAGAAGGGTTTCAGGACAGATTGTGTGAATTACTGTCCATCCAGCGCTGCTTGTTAAAGATGGAAACTCATTGTAATGGTAGGTACCTTTTTCATACAAATTTCCATGGGTAACAGAGATCCTACGTGCTCTCATTATTGTGTTCCTGTTACTCACAACTAAAATAATTGGGAAAGTAGAAGCACAAAGTATTGCTGCATCTCCCTCTCTAAGTCGCAATGTTGCAACTCTTACTGCACCTCACAGTGTGTAGAAAAACCCAGCATTTTTGACCCAATAAAAAGAGTCCATTTGACTGGCAGAACATGATACGGACATCAGCCTATTACACAAAATGGCCCTTTATCCCCTTTTTCTCCTTTCTCGCCTTGTGCCCAAGGAAGACCACCTCTTCCAAGAGGCCACACGAGGTTTCCAGAGGTTCCTATGGGACCCGGAAAAGAGAAGCACAATTTTCTTCCCAATCGAAACATATTCTGGAAAATTCAGGATGAAATAAAACTTAACTTCAAGATGAAATGTGTCACATCTATGAAAGATTTTGCTTGTGCTTTAGCCTTAGTAATTGACGTGGAGAAAGCGTTTCTACATAGAAAGAAAATTACACTGTGCAAAGGGTGTTCCTTGCTACACTAATATTGCATATACCATCTTTAAATGCTAGAGAAACATGCTAGAAGCCTTTTAACTAGAGTTGTAAATACTGGAATAACATTTATTTCACACTATAAAAAAAGAAAAAGCTTCTGCTGTGAAAGAAGCAATTCCTCCTGCAATGTCGATAGAAAAGCACTACAAAGATATGTATAATATATTCATTTGTTTAATTATTGATAACCTCTTCATTTCCACTCTTCTCCCAGAAGAGAAAGGAAGCCTATCTTTTTTTTTAGTGGGGAAAAAAATAAAATAAACTGACCATTTCTTCCATTTATTTTCCCTCCTATGCTTGATGTAGGTGCTTCCTCGACAGCATGTGTCCTTCTGCATTGACTGTTTTTATTCACGCAGCCTTCAGAACATGGATTTGTTGCATAAAAGGGAAGTTTACTTACTGAGTAGACATGGCTGTCCTCTCAGACCATCTCTTCCAAGCAGCCCAGTAACAGCAGGTAGCCCAGGAGTTCCTGGACACTTACACAGAGCGTGGCACGTCACTAGCAAAGCAGCTGCTGCTGTGAGCAGGTAGGATGTGTAAGACAACATGGTTGCTCTGGCCAGATGTAAAAAACCACACATGTTTGTCAGGAAATTATCCTGTGTGAAATTGTAGGCATTGGCTTATATAATTGAACACTTTTTCCCTTGCTCTCCAACAACCATTAGTCCCTTCTTGCAATTTACTGTCTTTTTTTGTTCAAAGTCTATCGTACAGGTATAAGAGATTTCCCAGACATATTTTTCTACCCTTGCATAGCTTATACACCAAACCCTTTCTAGACTGATATAGATTGGTATGGTCATGACAGCTCCACTTTTAGTAGCACTGAAGACAAATCATTCTTTTTGTTCTCACTGACTATTTATTGGATTAATCCTGGAGAAATGATGGCTCAGGTGTAACTGGTCGCTCTTAAGTCATTAGTTGTCTGTAAGGGTTATAATCACTCAATGAAACGTAGCTGCGTATGCTACCAACCTGAAAGGCACAATCTGATAACATAGGTTGTTTTGAGAGTTTGGAGCTAGTTAACAATGTCGTTAATCACAGTACTATTTAAGCAAATTTATTTGAAAAAAGCAGACTGATAGAGTCATGGGCAAAATTTAAGAGCTCAATTGAAATTCCTATCTTGTTTTGAACAAATTTCCACAAGCTTGAAAATGTCAGGGTTAGTCAAGCAGAACAAAAATAATTTCATTATTATTACCATTTATTAAATGGACACACTAAAATAGGACAGAACTGTGAAAAAAAAAAAAGTATTGTTTACATCTTCCAGACTGACTATATCACTCTATCATAGAAGACTTTTGACAATGTCTTCTTCAATACCAACTATTATTACACGCAAAGTTCTCTTGTTTTTCTAGAGGAATGTCTCATCAAAATCAGTTCAGTGGGACGTACCCTTGAACATGAGTCTATTCAATTACGTCGTAAATTTCAGCAGTTTGCTGCATAAAGAATCTGTTGAAGTAGTAGCAGTGTCTGTTCCTCGTGGGTAAGAATTGCCGCTTTGACAAGTGGAAATTTAAAATCCAACCGATAAGAAACATGCTGTATTAAAAGTGCTGTTCAGTTTGATGTGTTGAATCACAAATGTCTCAAGTTGTTCACCATTTACTATTTTGAAGGCTAGCAGGCACTTCTGACAATGCTGGAGAAAGTCTTGGAGAACTGATCATTAAAGTGTCTAACAGAAACCTACCTTAGGTGGCTAGGAATAATTCTGTCCCTGAGATAAGGAAATGCAATTACAACATGTACTCTTTGTCTGGTTCTGGTCATTCAGTAAATTACATTTGAATGGACTACTGCATCCAGCTCATAATTAGATTATGATGCAGAGTCAGAGTCCTGATCAGTTACACAGCAAAATGGAAAAAACAGCTCTTCAGTTTTAATCTGGTTTTAATGACCTTCATCAGTCATTACAGTCTGCTGTCCTTCAGGCATGTTCTCATATAGTAAAATTTCTAATTCAAGAAAAGTAAAAAATAATAAAGGAAAATTTAATTTTAAAATTTAAATATGACCACGGAAATGAGAAGGAATATTTGCCTTCTAGCTAAAGTTCTGTGTGATTTATTAAAAGAAAATTCAACTTACCTTCCTGCTCCCAAAGTGAAATGAAACATCAGGTCACACAAGTCCCCTTTATAAAGTATTGCGTCTGTTAAATGACACCGCTGAAGTGGAGACTGGATAACAAGGGCACAAATTATCCTCTTTACTTTTGCTTGCACACCTGTTACGCAAATACTGAGAACAAATTGAGTGTTGAGACATTTCTTTTTCTTCTAGAAGAATGGAAAAATAAATCTGGAGAACAATCAAGAACTAACAGATAACTCCACATTTCTAGACACATACAAAAAGTATAAAAATTGTAAGAAACATTAATTGGTTCTAAGTAACCCAAAACTTTCTGTGATTCTATGAAATTGTAACAATCTTTTCTTGTTTTTTAATAAAGCAAAAATGGCTTATGACCACCAGTGGGTTTTGCATAAGGAAACGTACTCTTGTTAATTAGGGAACCACATTTCTGTCCAGGAAGTGTCTGATCTGATAGTCAAATTCAAAACTTTGCTTCCCATCTCTGTATCTGAAATACTTACCTGGATATAATTTTCTAGCTCTGTGTACGCTCAATGTTTCTGTGAGCATATAGTCTCTTTTGCATGTAGAGTACATCTGATCCTCACTTTGTCGGAGGAGGATCCTCGAAAAATCTGTATACGTGCACAATCCTCAAATGGACAACATTTTCAAGTAAACAAGAAACCAGAGGCTTTGCAGCTCCAGCTGCGCTGCAACAGAGTGGGACATTCTGAACAACTTCCTTCTGGTTCTGATGCCTTCTACTGTGAGGACGTATTTTTTTTTATGAACCTTAGGAAACAAGCATACCAGTTATTCAGATGAGAAATAGAAATACCTCTGCTTTTCTCTGTTTTTCCTATTTACACAGTGGTCGCTTAAGGATACAACAGTTTCTTCTTTCCATTGTATCTACTCAAAGTACTTAAGTTTTTTCATTATTCCCTAGGCTGCAGCGTCTTTCTACCCGTCAGAATTCACAGCTGCAAGCTAACAACTTTAGGCTCCTTGTTCAACAACAGAGATGTCTACTATCAACTGGCTGATGTAGGTAAGAGAAAATACCAATGGAGGAGATACGATACTCTTTTGAAGTAATGTCTTCACTTAAATCCTCTCCATTCACAACTGTGAGCCTCATCCTGCACTGAAACCGTTCTCAGCTTGGTCTGTCCTCCCTCACAAAGAACCCATGAACAGAGGAGATATCAGTGTCTTTGTAGCAATTGATCAATTAACACTCAAAAACACCTGCTGTAAACAATCTGTCTTGCAGTCCTTCCTCTAGCTAATATGCAGCAAAGCTTTGAATGCGAGCTGGACATGTCACAAAACCTCCAATCCCACCAGCTGAAGCTATTTCTTTATGTGTTCCAAATGAGGTGTAAGAAAAGATGTGGATTAGTAAGTGCCCAGCCGGTAAAATACATTGTTTCTGAATCTTGCTGCTGTCTGGGAATAGCACAAGTACCAGACAACGCCGCACAATCAAGATATTTGTAATTATGTTCCTGAGTGGCACCGGACATCTAGGGTACCTACAGCTGTAAGAAATGGCTGCAGTTGCAAGACAAGATAAAATTTAACGGATCCAGATTTTGAGAACTAACAATTTAAATGATTAGGTTCTAAAGTTCTCAGGAATATAACTTACCTGAGCACAATCTCAGATAGATCCCGTTTTCTAGGTAACTCTGCAACAAGTAGTAATTGCTAGTACTATTTTGCGGTATCACTGCCAGTACACATCCTGCCCAAGCATGTGCATGCAACTTTAATACATGAACACCATGACAAATCTTTGCAGATTTGTACTATTTCTTCCACCTAACAGAGATTATACCTAATAAAAAAATAAATAAAGAATTTGAAACGTTACTCAGGAAAGTCAGTAAAGCCCCACCAGCTGCGTACTCTCTCTGTCCATTAAGGGAAGTGTGTCATGAGCAAAATCTGGCTAATATACTGGCTTAAACCATGGAAAAACTATATAAATTATTATTTTTTACTAAAACTATCAAAGAAACATACATATGGTAACAGTTCTTCTCCTATTACTCAGATTACATTTGCACAATGGCAGCTGATAAGAAATCTGAAACAAAATCCTATGTGAGAGATTACTTAGTCATTAGATTTACTTTCCTTAGATAAGTGGAAAAGAATTAGGGAAAACAAATACACCACACTAAGGAAGAAAGTAAATAAATATTTTTCTGTAACCTGGCACCCTATAGAATAGCTGCAAGGCTCTGTATTCTGAAATTAACAGGAAACCTGTGGCAATGGCTGAAGATTATTAGCTTCATCTGGGGCCGAGGTACTACATCCTTCTGTCTGTCATGAAGTAGAAAAATAAGATTCTTTCTGATGTCTCCTAACCCATTAAATATGCTTTATTATTTATGCTAAAGAAATGAAACCAAAGACAAAAATGGCCTGCTCAAATATTAGCGAAGAAGGACTAGGAAAAAAGGCATCTGATTTTTCAAAGACTCCATCTACCCAGAAAGTCAGCCGTGCACGCTACTCTCAGAAAAGTAAAACAGAAAACTCTTAACACCTAAGGCGGTTTCAAAACCAGAACTAAATTTACATAGCCTTCAAACCTCTAATCTTCAGAAAACAAGGTGTGCTCTATTTTGCTCAGCGCACTGCTTTATCACGAGCTGATTACTAAGAGCCCTATCATAGCCCAATCTGCATAAAGCTATGCTGCACTATTTCATATAAAATGCAGTGCCTCACAGCCACGCTAGTTTATGTTAGCGATCTGTGAGACATTGAACATCAATGTGTCACTCTTGCAGGTTCCTGATATCACCTCTGTGAGCTCGTCCTTGGCACAGCTTCTGCAGAGAAAGCAGATGTGCTCAATTCTTTACCTTGCTCAAGGGTAAAAAAATTCATTTGTTTATATTTGTCTGGTATTTCCACTGTAATCTGCCTGCTCTGCTGTTACAGATCTTAAAACCATCCAGACTTAGGGGCCTATAGTCAGTTTTCAGAAGATCCAGTAGCATCAGCCCTCATCAGAAACAGAGGGAACTAAACATCTGCCACCTATGAAGTACTGAAACAATCCAATGCATAAAAAGCTGCCTTCTTCCCACTTGTGCTTTAACTTCACTGGGACAAATCCAAACAACAAATACAGCAAGTTCAACTGTCCCTCTGCCTTTGGAAAATAAAATACACTGATAAAAATCATCTTTATTCTAGTTTACATTGCATTCATGCAGGAATAGGATGAAAAATGTAGAGAGTATGGTACTTTACTACACTGCTAATACTGAAAGAATACAAGTTCGCTGTCGGTAGATATTAAAACTTTTATCATTGCTGTGTGCACACTAGACTTAAGCGACTTTAAGTGGAGAATAAGCAGCTCACAGGAAGCATGTAATTGCTTATGAGACATATTTATGAACAAACACTCTATCTATGATATGCTGCCAGCTAATAATACACTGTAATTTGGGGGAATGGATCATGCGGCAGAGATTTCTAGGCTTACGTGTAAACAGACGGCTGGAGAGAAGAAAGAATAGTAAATATAGATGATGAAGTTCCTAAAGAGAGGACAGCAGAGATGGCGAACAGAGCTTGGATTTTAAAGAGCTGGCTCCACTAGACTTTACTGAACAGGCCTTGCACAGCTTTGTTCTTGCAAAGTAATGAAAATGTAAGCTTAAGACAAAGAGAGAGGAAAAAATTTACATTAAAAAATTTTTAAATTTAAAAAACCTACCTCCCTTCCAATCTATTTTCCATTCTAGGAAAAGAAAATTCACACTGTACTATGAAGAAAAGGGGTGATCATGTTTTTCAGAGCTTTTGTTAAAAAACCTGTCATGGTTCCCTGCCGCCAAAAACTCGCAACCTTAAAACTATGTTAACAGGAGACCTACTTGTCCTTTGTTTTCAGATTATATCCGATACCTTATTTCTCGTACATTTGGAGCAATTGATTTGAACTACAGATTCATAGGCAGCATACCATAGGGCATCAGCAAAGCTGTCCCTTGGATCATATGGAAATAGTAGGCAAGTTACTAGAAAAGTCATTTTGACTGGAGCGTTATTTCTGTATGTTGTAAAAAAATGTGAGAAAATCAGCTAGAGCTCATTAAAACAAAGGCAGCAGCTCCTTCTTCGACAGAACATGGCAGATTTTTAGACCCAGCCTTCTTCCATCCTTCAGGAAGGACAAGTACCCTCCTCCCTTCCCATATTGTAGCTCCAGGTTGAGTAAAAATTTAACAGCACTGCAGTCAGTTTCTGTCTTACCCTTTAGAAACAAACAGAAAAGCGGAAATAAGCTCATTCTAACTTCATAAACTACTAACGATTTCCCAGAAGGTCTCTATCTTAACTGCTTCACAGCTAGACAAACTACAGATTACAGAGATGCTACTTCCAGGATTATTAAGGAAGGCCTTTTTTTTGCAATGTATCAATTCACTTTTCTATCCTGTAGGCCACATTACTGACTCTGTAATTCCTCCTTGCATCTTCGAAGCTAAGCATGTAGCCCTCTATGGCATTAGTACACAACTGTATGGGAGATGAGTCCTAATACTTGGTCAACAAAGTAATTAAATTAACCACTGTAATATCAATTATTTGTGTCACAATGGAGTAAATACTGCTTTTTTACCGTAAATACTTCAAAGAGTAATCATAGAGGTCTTCTGCCATATTGTGCTGCCATAGAGATGAACTGTACTTGTATAATCACTCTTGTATAATCAAGAGTGATTATAGGAAGCCATTTATGCTTGAACAGCCACTGGGCAATATTGTCTTAGAAATATATGCCTGTAATTCTTATCTTGCCCTTATAAACAGCCACCTGGCCTTTGTTATCAACTTAAAATAAAGATAATGTAGCCTGTAGATAGCAAAAACCCTTCTAAGCTGTTATTACTTTTTTTTATTGCTGGGAATTAGCCCATCTAATGTCTCATAACATACATATCCAAAAGCATTGTCAACATGCTATTTCCAATTGAAATTCCCTGTCCTTGGGAGAAACCTTTTATTGAAAACACGTGGCAAAAAATACAGAGTTACAAATGAAAATAATAAACACGCCAAGCTCCTGTTAGGGAGTAGGGGTCACTGTAAAAGGAAGCTCTGCTTTTCATTTTACTGAAGGTACACCAACTGGAAATAAATTCCCGGGAAATACCATGTATCTTGGTTGTTATTGTTGTTATAAGCGCAAAATTGAGACAATAGGTGTTACAGAATTTGATTTTGCACAGAACTTTCCATAAGGTTGAACACAAAACATTGTATCTCATAGCTGATTGTGTTGTCTGAAGCACATGCTATTTAATATACCGATTCTGTTTCTTTAGGAGTGGAACATTTTTAGACTCTAATTAGTGCAAAGAGGAAAATTTTATACCTCTTTGGTTACATAGATAACGAGATACTTCAGTATTTCATTTTCCATGAAAAGTAGAGCTCCTGAGCACCTTGCTTGGCTGGTAAAGCTCAGCCATGCATCCATCCAGCTCCTACAACTTGGCGCGGCAGATTTGCACGTCACCTCCAGAGGAGAAGATCTCTCTCTCCCCAGGGACGTGGCAATAAACAGCAGCAGCAAGCGATGCTTTTTGTCCCCAGCCCTTGCTGCAATCCACTGCTGCACACTGCTAGTCCTTACAGCAGCAGCTGAGCACAGCACAGCCCTGCCTACAGCATCCGCATCTTCTGCCGTAAATCACAAGCAGCTTCCAACCACCCGTGCCGGGCACTGCTAGTGGGACAGCTAGAGCACCGCGGTGCCAAGGAAAGGCCATAGACTGCAGAGGTGAAGAAAGCAGATTAATCTCCTTATCTTTTTTTGATACTGTATCTGACTTGAATCTATATAATGTGCACTTATTGCAGAGGCTTCAGTGTGGAAATATTCTTGGAAGTTTCCTGTAAGAGACAAATGGAAAAAGAAGGCTCACCTACATACATATATTTATTAAAAGCCTTTTCACCCTGAGCGCTCCCTGACTGTACCTGGGCATCCACAACAGAATATCCTAGAGCCAAAATAGTAGAGAGGGTGATTTCTTAGTTTTCTGCAGTAATTTAGTTTATTTGTATATTTTCAAAAGATCTTGGACTAAAAGTCTTTAATTACAACCTAATTTCTTTGCTGATTTTGGTGAAAGACTTTGCAAGCCAAACAAAGAAAATAAAAGCAGATTGTCAAAATAGTTTGGATTTTCCTGTCTAGTGAGATGTAGCCAAAACTACTCATCTGCTAACAGAAGTAATTAAGAGGATGTAATTGTGGCAAAAGTTTATTTCACAATTAGCAATTGGGTAAGCAAATAGGTTAAAACTGGAGAATTCTCCCAACAGAAGCAAGGCTTATTTTAAAGCAAAGAGGCTTTGTTGCAACACTTGTTGCATAGGTTCAGAATGTAAATTGAGATGTTCCCTAAGGAATAAGGACTCCTGTTTTCACCATTTAGACATAGTAAAAATGGCAAAATTTGGGCACAGCAATACTTCACGTGCAAAATAAAAGCTTAAGGCTTATGTCTGGTGCCACAATAACAACTATGACCTCTCCCTGCAAGCATGTGCCATTTTTATAGCGTTAGCTCATAGTTGCTAAAACTGCACTCCTCTGGTACCATTTTGCTTGTCAGTACTACTGTTGGGGCCACAGCGAGAGTCTTCTGTTCCGATTATAAAAGGTGAAAACTGATAACCAGAAGTGGAAAGAGAAGTACAAAGAACAAGTCATGAATTCATTCGTGAGGATTAGAGAACTGCTGCAGTGTAACTGAAATTCAAGCAGCTCAAGCTATGACATTTTAAAAAGCATAGCAATATGCAGTAGTATTTTTTCCTTATATGTTTCTTTGAATATTTCAGTAAAATTTCCACGTGAAACAGAACAGTGGCAAGTTCTTCAATTTTTTAATTGGTAAAGAGTATTTCTGTACTGAACAGAATAAGTCAGGGAACACTACATAATAAGCAAAGAATAATCAACTAACTTTGACTCTAAAATATGCCACCTGCACTTCTAAAGTCTAATTTCCAGTGATCTTCAAAGGGAACATGGTACTTAATTGCCCTTTGGAAACTTACATATGCACATAAAATGCTGAGGAGAAAGATGAACAACAGTAAGAAACGGGAAAACGTGGTGAAGGTCTGAGAAATCACTGGAAAGTTCTCTCTAATCAGATAAGGAAAGAGGAAAATGTGAGCAATTCAACACTTGTTTAGACTAACAGCACTGTTAGCATCTTCCTTATCTTGTTCTGTTCATCTTCCTATGCCGAAGCACAAGCCACTGCAACCCGTAGTTGTCTACATCCACGAGAGGGAATGGACTGCGACAGATACCCCTTCAACATCAGCAGCTGGCAGGCAGGAATATGCTTATTTGTTAGTAGCGGGAATCTAAAAAGAGCTCTTCAGATACAATTATTTTTAAAGTAGTCTCACTGCTTGTCTCCCTTAGCAGGCTGTCTCAGGGGTTCAAGCTAGAAAAGAAGTGTAGCACAGGTTTTTCCTAACTGTGCCTTTTCAGATGGGTGTTCAGGCCTACGCACAGTCCAGCCTGCCAACTGCACGGACTGCCCCTTTGACAAGGTCAGTCTGTATCCACTGTTATCTTGAGCAATTAGATAAAGCCGAAGAGGATTTTAAGTATTAACTTCTAAAAATTAGTTTTCAACAGCTGCAGAGAGCCACTGTGCTCCCAACTGTTGCAGTACCAGTGTTGCCGTGCAAATGGTACATTGCATTTCTCTAGCACCTATTTCTCCAGCCATGTTTCCACACAAACGGGGCTCAGCTGAACGATTTCCATCTTCTACATCCTTTTATCTTTCCAGAATAACATATTGTGCCACTGTTGCAGTGCTAAAGGATGCAAACTATTATAATTCAGAATGACTCACACAATTGGCCAGATAAAGGCCAAATTCAGACATAGTCTAAGAATATTTGACAACGATAAACCTCAGGGCTGCAGCCTTCAAAAACCACTGGAGAGCTGCTAGTGACTCGAGACAGTATGTGGTATAGAATTTTCAGTGAAATAATATGCCTTGTAGAGAGCACTTGAAATATTTCTTAAATTGCTTTTACAACTCCTGTTGTGTGGCAACCTGGCAGCTTTTCTTGTAATACAAAGTCCTGTCGTATTGTTCCCGACACTTAATCCTCATTTATTAAAAAGACTTGTTCTGCTTTACTATAAACCTTAAAACATATGACTAAAAGCAAACAAATATTCTCAATTTGTGTATAAAACTTTCCAGTTGAAAGGCTTTTAAGCTTAAAACATATGACTAAAAGCAAACAAATATTCTCAATTTGTGTATAAAACTTTCCAGTTGAAAGGCTTTTAAGCTTTTTTCGCCATTATTCACAAAAGCTAGAAATGCACTTTTGTTTTGAAAATGAAGGCAGAAACTCTCCAAACGCTGGCAATTGCAGCTTTAAGCTAAATACCAGGTACTAGAAAAATAACAGCAAGTAAAGGGCAATCTGAGGTTTCAAGACTATATTTGATTTAGTAGTTTTTAATGCACAAATAAAAGATCTACTTATTTGGTTTAGGAAGTACTGTCAATACCCCTCTTTTTTTAAGTTTAGCTGTAGCTCTCCAGCATAAAAGATAAAGAGGTAAAAAGATTTAAAAATGCATCAGGTCTTCCACTTGCTTTTCTCTTTTCCTATATTTACCCTTCTCCTGTGAATGCATACAGCTGCTTAAGCAGAGTGGAGAGAGCAGAAGAGGACAGAGGGGACAAGGGGCTGTGATCCTTTAGTAAAGTAGGATTGATCTAATCCCTTCTGAGTGGGATGCCCTTGCACTTGTCATTGGATCCATCAAGTACAAGGCAGGAGACAATAGAGACTGTAACCAATACACTTTGCTTAAGAGGTTGCAGGATGTGCAGCTAAATCCTGAGATGTACTGTGCCCGCCTCAGATAAAGCAGCTTGTAGTAGTACAAGAGATGCTCATGCCTTATATAAACAAAATTTTGTATCAAAAACATTCATGGGAATAATTCTTGGAACGGGAGGGAAGTTGCACAGAGCCTTTTTCTGTATATGTCTCAAGCACAAGGCAAAGCTGGCCGAGAGTTGTAACCCAACAGTGCAGATGAGAGGAAGGGAGAGAGATGCTGTCCAGAGCTCTGCCAAGAGAGCATGGAAAGCCTGATGGGACAGCTGCAACAAGGCAGCAGGAGCAGATGGTTTAATCCCTCCTCCCCTTCTCACAGCCTTCAGCACATCTCTGGACTGCGTTCAAGTGCAAGCTGCGAGACGGAGTATTACGGTTAGGGATGTAAAGAACTGTCCTGCCTGGACAAGGTCCTTTGCCTGCTGTAGACGACCCTGCTTCGGCAGGGGGGGTTGGACTAGAAAACCCACAGAGGTCTCTTCCAACACCGACCATTCTGTGATTCTGTGAACTGGGACTAATCATGATACAGCTGTGTCAGTATCTAAAAAACGGGTAAATAGGAGATGAAACTAAGGCAAAGCGACACAGGAACAGAGGGAGGATATGGGGTTTTGAACATTGTGAGATTGTATACATACTCAATGCATTTTTTTGCAGCTCTGTATTAATATTTTCTGTTAAGGCTTCAAACACTGAAATTCAGTCTGTGGCACCCCTGAGCATATCAGTCCCATTTCCACGAAGCCCAATGTTAACACTGTCAGACGCTGTGAAATCCGTCATCTATATGTGGCTGACTACTGCTTTCGCTCGAAGTTTTATCTGCGTTTAAACAGTCTGGGAAGATGATGCCAACCAGATAGACACCTTAGAGTCTTCCTCCCTCTGCCAAGCTGCCAGAATCTTCTTGTGGGAATAAGGCACAATCTCAGCTCCCGGGGACAAACTGTACTGCTGGTTGAAGGCATAAACAAACCAGAGCTCAACGCCAGCCAGAAAAAACACTCTCACGACTGTCTGCCCTGAAGCAATGATCTAAACAGCTCAAGCTACCGATGTCTGAAACATCACTAGGGTCACAGACTTTTAGAAGAGATGTTAACTGTAGGTGCCTTAGGACAAATTCATTCCCTAGAGTATCCAGTCATGAAGCTAATGCTGAGAGCTTTGGCAGAGAGCTTAAAAGAGGTAAGAGGCTGCACGTGGGTTTCCAGGCTCTCCTATATTATTGCTTCTCTTGGGCATTATTGACAATACTATAGTCCAAGAGCTATTTTTCTTTCTTTCTGTCTCCAGGTTCCAGGACAAACTGTAGAGCCGCTTTGGTAGCACTGAAGACAGATACTACCCTGTGTAATGATTCTGCTCTTCATGTTTCACACAAGAGGGTGATGCTTTCTTCCATAAAAGGAAACAAGCCAGAGCAAAGGGCATGTTTCTCCTCTGTCCCGAGTATAAGTTAAAAACTCCTTCACCCCTATTGAAGTGGTGTAATTAAAAAGCAAAGCAGTAAGTACAAGTTGTTACTGGTTGAAATATGTCCCTGCTTCCACCCTGTTGTTCCCACTGAAAATTGCCACTTGAAAAATAAAGAGAAGGAAAAGAGTTTTTCAGAGATTGGTTTATTATGTGACAGGATTGCTCTTCCTAAACCTGTACTGAGCCTGAAATTGTTCTATTATTTACAAAGATAAACCCAGCAGCTGATTAACAAATGCTGGTCTCATCTGGGGTTATTCAGAAGCTCTGAGGAGGTTACATTAGCACCATATGAGATGGTGCTAATCAGGGGTGTAACAACAAACAGAGACTTGTTTATAATTAATGCAAAATGAAGTGGTCATCAGGAATGAAGTTTCCAGCCTCCTGGAAGATAATAGAACACTATTTCAAAGTCTTTCTCTCTTTTCAGATTCTACTGAAGAGAAGAAAGGTTTCCCTAAAGAAAGCGGTCCGTAACATGCCATGTGAGAAAGGTCAGAAATTATGGCACATCTGATAGTACCTCGCTGAGTTCAAAATTTTCAAGTAATATGCCTTAATACAAGCTCATTTTCTATTCCCATGTCTTGATCCTGCTCTGTGGATTTTTGCCCAGTCTTAGCAGTTGCCTGCTCCCATGCAATGGCCTGTCAAAGGTCACAGATTTCAGCACTGCTATTCTGCTCCTCCAAGGAATGCTTCAGGACAGCTTACTGGGTGAGCCCAGACTAACGCAGCTATACTTTCCCTTCTACAGTGCGTTTCTAGGGCAACACCATCAGAGATGGATTTTCATCAGTGTAATAAGGAGCAGAGTGTGGTTTTCTAGAAAGGAACAGAAACTTCGTGCTTCCCTTCTGCAGAGGAGATGTTTCAGCTGGAGAACTATTTTCCTTGAGATACTTTCCATGAGGGTAAGCCTACAAGAAACGCTGGAAATGGGAGGAGTGATACCAAACTTAAATATGAGAGCTTAAGGACCAAGAGACGAGCTGAGCAGGTGTTTACTTCAAGAACATTCAAGAAACACACCATGGATTTGCTATGTACAACATCCTTCCTGGGGCCAAATACACCTTTCATGTATACAGCCTTCTTAAAATGTTAGTTATCTGATAACTTTGGACTATATGAAACTGAGCATACAAGACAAATGTTTTCCCGTCTGATTTTGTGAACTACCAGTTTTTTTAGAGTAAGAATATTTTTGCACTTACCTGCAAACTGTTCTGCAGTTTGTATAGATTCCATTTGAATGATGTATAACACAATCTTAACATAAGGTTACAAAAAGCTTCATGAATTTCTAATTACTTTATTGGAGATTTGCTGTGCAAAATCACATAAAAATTAGTTTATTAATACATTTCAGTGCTGGACTCTTGAGAGAGTGACTGACATGGGTACTAGGATTAGTAGTTCAAAAAAATTCAGCTTAAAATGGAACAGTTCATATCTGCAATGTATCACTCCAAATCTTTTTCAAATCAGCACTTCAGTCATTGTGACCTACTGGCTGACGCACTGGGGCATAAGACATCATTGTTTTTAGTCCAGCTCCAAACTAAATGGTCACAAAACCTACCACTGTGGTTTTTGGATACAATCTCTAGGTAGACTTACATATTTCCAAATAAATGCAGTGGAGATTGAATTACCTCTGATCCCTAAACCTGGAAGCGCAACAGGATTGTACGCACCCTCTAGAAAAAATCTGCTTCTTGTCCTAAATGAACACAAATTTGTCTTTTAAATAATGCACCATATCCTGCATTTTCACATAATAAATATTGATTTAAAAAGTCCCAAGCAAAATTTTAAAGGTTCTTGCTTTCATAGCTGCAGGTCACAAATTAATGAAGAAAAGGAATGCAATTCACTTGAGAACTGCAAAGATATGCTGTCAGTAATGACACGGAGAACACAATGCAGATAAATCATACTGTAGAAAAATTCATATCCTCATCAATTTCAGTACTTGCTTTTTTACTGTGCCTGTATAACCTGACACAGAGAAAAGACATGTCATTACTTATGTAGGTAGACATGGTGTTAGGCAATGAAAGTAACAGCTGTGAAACAGAGGAACTGGGTGCCAAATGCTCCTCTGTACAGGCACCTTCCCTTTGTGTCTACATAAATTGCCAGTTTGGACACAGTACTTCTCCCCATAGAGGTACTCAGCTTACCTAGCTTAAGCCAAGTAGAAGAGGAATTGAAAACCTTCTCTTCTTCCATGGTCAAAAACTTGAAGCCTCCATGAAAATTTTTTCTTAGTTGTCAAACTTTTAGTGTTTGTCTTTGTTTTCACAGTATTCACCTATTCGTAGTTAATCCACTCTGTAGTTCACTTTTTGTAATCCACTTGAGGTGAAAGAAGCTCACAGCAAGAAAAATCACAAAAGCCTATAGTATCATTTTTCCCTCATTAAGGACCTATTCATGTAAATAAGGCCTTTTGCTATTTTTCTGCATGAGCTATATTTTGTTCAAAAATACTGTATTGCTAAATGGTCATATCTCAGTACCTGCTTGTCCCTTCTCACCTTTGAGAGTCTCACATCTTCCTGGTAAGCCACTGAGTACAGGAGCACTGCACTGAGTTACTGGGCAGGAATAAATTTTCGCTTCAGGTTTATCTGTGTTAACCAAACTTATTATTAAGAGCCGAAGTACCAAGGCATTGAAAGGCTGAACAAGAGTCATTGCTATGTCCACAGAGCTATGACGAAACAAGCAGAGTAATTTCATAAATTTCTACATTTGTATCATTTTAAAATGTGTTCTGGCAAAAGACCAAGAACAAGGGATAGCGTCTAAACTGTTTCTTCTAGCCTCTGATTGTATCTTCATATATGGAAGCCAGAAAAGAAACCAACAATCTCATAAAAATCTGCTAATCTGAAAGTGTAAAGAAAATACCCGATAGAGCAACAGTCCTCCATCTTATTCTGCTGCAAATCCTTTTAAATATTTTGTTCATTGCATATCTAAGTTTATAGCATTTTTCTTTGTGCCAAATGAGTCACACAGTATTCCAGTTTGGGATGAACCCCGCACTCTTCAGCTATTGCATTTCTAGGACTCTTCTTTCCACAGCTATCAGTGTTGCTGCATGTCCAAGTTTAGAGTGATTAAGCTGTTTCTCTTGATAGCATCTCCACTAATAGTAAACACCCGTATATTGAAGGACAAAAAGCTTAAGTGCTTTTAAGAGGTAACGATCTGATTGCCTCCCATTTTTTCCTTTCAGACTTTGTATATTAATAAGTTATATCTCTTCCTGAGTATTACACCTCAGACCCGAAGTTCTCTTGGAGCACAGATTTGCAATACTTTGCTGCCCTCTCTGAGCAGAACAGTAACAGGCAGTAACACCATAAGGTAAAGTGCTGCAAGACTTTCTGACAAGTTGCAACACAGTAATTTTCCTTCATTTTAATATGAGGGTCAAATCTAAGCCAATCATGTCTCATGTATTCTGTGTTCAACAGAAAAAATAAAATGAAATTACCGCAAACATGAGCTGACAAACTTTTACAGTAAGTAGGCCACACACTAAACTCAACTGGCCTTATTTTCTCCCATTTCTACCAGTTAAAATGAAAAACAGGACTAAGGAAGCACCATTTGGTTCACAGATTGCGGTAAGGAGAGAAAACTAACTGCAGTGTGAAGTTTGCTTGTCACCTCAATTATTTCTCTTTGTTTTAAGCTTCAGTAAAGTTTACCCACAGCGAGCAGCTTCCACTGTCATGTTTCATCTGACAAAGGATGGTATAAAATATAATCACTAGGATATCACTGTGAGAACATTATCCTTAGAATGAAAAGCAGTGTTTGGAAAGCAGCACTTTTCTATTTACTACTTTGTGCTTCCTCCATTAGGGTCACCTCAAAATCTGGGGGCAATGGCATACAGCAAAATAAAATAAGGAAATGTTTTTAGGTAACTAGTATAACAAAACTTGAATCCTGGTTTATATTTCTTACCCAGCTTCTTGGACTCAAGTCAGTTCTTAATAGCCCTTGAAGAATTTCCTTCTGCTGCAATTTTATCCTATGTTAATCATCTGATACCAGGGAAGTGGAAATGGCTACTGTCTCCCAGAAAGGCAAGCAAGACGAAGTATGAAATAATAGCACAACAAAAGAAAACTTGAAACCAAAATGTTAAGCTCTCAGAGAAGTCCTCTCTACAGAGAGTCAACTTCACACCTTTTATGTATTTGCCTGCCAGGTGCTAAGATCTATTTACCTCCCAAGTCTTACAAGCTGACCACTCCACTCCCTTATTCTAGTAGAGCTGAAGTGCCTGTTTACCTTTGGCAAATTGGTGGCAGGGTTTCCTAGCAATGAAATCACTTCCCAGAGAGACTAATGAGGACATGCACCAACAGTGGTTTAGATAAAAAAGCAAAGTGTTCCAAATTTCTCACAAAAGTTGAGTAAATCTTAGGCAGCTGAAATAGAAAAAACAGGTCTTGCAATCCAAATTTATATTTAGAGAAGATGGAGAATCCCACTAATTGTGGATGTAATGACAGTCCTCAGGTCCCAAGGCTTACACAGCTGCAGACTTTCTCAGCAGACAGATCATAATTAGGCCTTGAAAGATGCCACGAAACTTTTATATTTAGGAGGTAGTTAGTTCTGGAGGTCCTATTTCAAGACATATCTCTCCGTCAATACTTTTGTTCCTCCATAAAACATGGTTTAGGACAGGATTAACCCAGCGCATGTAATAGCAAGGAAGGGATCCTGGAAGAGGCAGCAGGGAGTACTTGTTCCAGCCCTAGTCGTGGAGATGACAGCTAGAAGTCATTATCCTGAAAACCGAGAGTCTGACAGCACAGGACAGCCCCGCTGAAGTCAAATAGTAGGGAAACTGGTCCTGAGAAGCAGATATTACATTTATACAGAGAATAACTAGGGACAGAATGCTATTACACTGACAGATTACCTCCTGCTAACAGTCATCATCATCTTGCCATGCTCAGGTAGGGCAGCGTACAATAATCTTTTCTATTACCTGTACATCTGCAAGTGCAAGGGTTGTATGGCCTCAGCATGGTCAAGTACTTATCACAGCGAAAGAGATCTTTACTTAACAACACCTTTACTTGATCAGTACACAATTAAACTTATCACACTGCTGGCTTCCCTGACAGCCAGCACAACAGAAGATAGTAGAGAAGAAATGGAAAAGAAACCTGCTGGATTTTTACCACGAGGATGAGCCTACCTAGAGAAAAAAATAATCCCTTACGTTTCTAATAAAAGCTGTAATTTTGTGCTTGATTTTGGGAAAAGGTTGCTTACTGGCTTATCTCTGTCTTGCACAATCCTAATGATTGCCTACCTCAAACTTACCACCTGCTATTTACACACAGTGCATATGGCATTCTGGGAATGAGTCCTTTGCTCTTTGCCTGGCCTTGGACAGACATTGACTGTTACAGTGCAAATGAACAACCGAAAAATCACATCAACTGCAAGCGCTGAAAGTTTTTACTGTAGGGGTTTTCCCCATTATTCAGTCAATGTATTCATTTTTGAATAACCGAGGAGATGGAAGAATATCTGAGGCTTTCGTGACTGCTTTTCCTGCAATGTACACTAAATTATCACTGGAAAAAAATTGGCCAACTCAAACATAGCCATTCATGTTTAAAAATGGAATGTGGGATTTGGGAAAACAACATGGGCTGAAGAAATATATGTTTAAACTTTTAAGCAATCAATTACTACCTGTCTTTCTATAATGCTAGTGATTAGATTGTGAATAGAATAAACTTATCGATAGAGCTCGCACTGTCCAGCTGGCTATCGTACCATTCTGCGGACATGAAAAGTACAGTAGCAAGAATACTGTGTGGGATATTGCCATGGGTCGTTCCGTAAAATTAATGACACAAAATATAATGCTGCGGAAGACACATCTTGGGCAATTCTTCTTGCAGAAAATTTCCTTACCCAGAAGAATCTTTGTTAGGCATCCCCAGCTGCAAACAATAGTTCAAACTCTGCATCACAGCAGCAGTGTCATGAGCGATTTGGTTCCCAAGATCCCATTTCTAGGGCTGTTCTCTGATGCGGTGGTATCAGATAGAGATGTTGGAGGCTGTCAAGCTGCCTCCTGTTCAGGAGCTGGAATAAATTTAGTCTCAGTAGAAATAAAATTAAAACATCAGTTCAGAGCAGTGCTATTTGTCAGCCATGAATTTATAAAAACTTTGTAGAGCCAATATCATTAAAATGAGATTTGGAATTAGAGTTTTTTTTTTAGAAAAGGAATCTGAAATGGCCACACATCCTCTGCCGTTTTGGCCAAGAACTAAATATGGTATCTATCAGCTGTCAACACATGGCATCCAGGGCTCATCTCGTAACCTTGTAACCCACAGAAGTGTCTGGTTGTTGAATGTCTGTGGAACTTCCCTGAAGCTTGCTTGCCTGGAAAAGTAGCAGTATGAAGCAGATAGGATTCTCAGCAATGTCCCCACGCCTAGGTTCCCACCAGATCAGGACACAATCTTCCTGAAACTTATCTCACTACACAGTAGAAATTTTACTAAGTAGTGGCAAACACAGCATTGTTTTTACATGGCTCCAAACTTACAGGACTACTGTAAATTCCTGCATCTATGATGATAACTAAATGACAACTAAAAATAATGAGGGCAGGTAGCCCTCATGGATTTACTAAATACCTTTCTTTACTTGATTTGTAATTTCATTTTGTATCTCCTGATTTCTACACAGGCTTCCCTTCCCCCAGAATTATTTTGTTCTCCTGATTCCCAGTTGGAGTTCCGAGTTCCTTACTATTTAGATCCCCGAATGTACCTTCTTGCTGCATATCATTCATTTAGGGGAAAGGTCTTACATCTGGCTGCTCTTTGATGTATGGTTCAGCTCTGTGCAGATCTCCTTGGAGAAGCAAGAACCTCAGCACGTGAGAACACTTGGATTTTGAAAATTCACACTTGCCTTCGGAGCCATTACTTTTGAGTATTCTTCTCCAGCAGAAATATCATATAGGAATAACAGAAGCAGGAACTATATGCAATTATTTTCATTACAGCATAGCAGGGTGACAGCTTCTAGACACTTACAAATGAAGATATGGCTAAAGCAGTGGCTAGAAATGCACAGCTATCTCCTTGATTCACTTTGATATCAGACCAACAGAGTGCTCTTATCCCCAAACTAGGGGTTTACAAAGTATTTCAAACTTTGAGACAACTAGAGTCAGGATTAAGTAGTTTTGAAGAAAAAAACCCTACGAATAACCTTGTTTCAGAAAAACCTCCAAACAGGCATCATGGAGCACCATTCTTAATAGGTGTTCATACAGAGAGTTTAATTAAAGCTCTTGAAAAGATATGAAGTGGAAGGATCTTTCCTGTGCAGGATCTTTTCTGAATTAGTAGTGATTTTTCCCTTGCCTGTGTAACCTACCATGCATCCGTAGTGCTGCACAGTAAGAAGGATGGAGCAGAGCTTAAGCTCGTCATCTATTTCTTTTCACTTGTCAGCCTGACCCAGAGAGTGTGCAGACAAAGAGTTGCTTCCAGTTCTGGGCTAGAACCATATGTCAGCCCCCATCACTGATAAAAACATTTGATGTACTGTGTCCATTCTGTGCTTTAAGCGCAAGGTAAAAGTATCAATGGCTTATGAGAGGAGAAAATATATATAGCTGGACACACTAGGAACAATGCTGTAGTAATAACAAATATAAGTAGGAAGAAGAATACTATGGTTATGGAGCCTTATCCTTTGCTCGTGGTAGGTATCAGGCAGCATAAACATCAGCACGTATAATACTTCAAGTTCATGTCTATGTACAAAAATAAAGACGTAAACAACCCGATCTCTGAAAGTTTCCAGTGGACATTAATGAGAGTCAGATATTATTATTCTGTCCTTGGCCAGATACCAGAAAAACTAGGAAAAAAGCCAAATTTTGTACCACTTTCCCCTCGCTCAGTCTTTTAATGTCTGCATATTATTCTGGACATAAGCTAAAAACCAATACCTATTCCTCTTTCTTATTATAAACATGCTTTGCAGAGGTGCTGAATCTGTACTTTAGAGTTTGCAAGACCGAGCATATAATCTTTACAAAAATCATGACAGCGTGAGACAGTGTTGAAGCTGACCAGACCAAAAAAACCCCAACCAACCTGCTTTATTTTGAGGAAGTTCTGTCTGAGATTCAAAGTTCACAATTCACACAGGATCCCTCACGCAGGATACTGTCTATTAAGAATACAAGTACTGAGTTTCTCCACCTCTTTTGAAAATTCACTGACTGAGCTTCCTGTCACCCAAGCTGAAAGAGATCTGAGCTTCAAAATCATGAGAGTCAGAATGAGGATAAACATCAAGGTGACTGTCTCTAGTCAGCCGTTCTGCTTTACCTACATTGTAAAAGTTTGACTATAAAGTCAAAGAACTTCTGTCTTCACCATCATAGGGCTTCAAGGGAAATTAACTTATGTATCTCTAGTGGCCATCCAGCCAGAAAAGTGTTTATCCAGCCACCAGGCCACTTTTCACCCAGCTTTCTGTTTGACTTCTGCAAATAAAGCATTGCAAATCGAAAACTAAGCTCAGTATAGAAACAAGAGATATTTACACTTTTGTATTTGAGAGCAGCTACAATCTTGTCCCAGTATCAGAAGAATTAGGAAGCTAGAGACAGAAGATTTCACAGGTTTTCTTCTGCTCCAGCATACACAGGTAATACACAGTGCTTCACGATAAAACAACAGTTTACACCTTGATATTTGCTCAATTGAGTCAAACAAATAATATGCTGTTGTTTACATGGTTGTATTTTGCTCAACTGTTCGGTGCTGTATTGCTCTGTGCAAGAAGTGGTTAAATCTTGCCATCAGAAAGTAATAAAACAAAAATAAAAACCATTCATTCAAAGTTCAGAACACAGAGTCTAACTATTGGGCTAATAGAGTCTATAGACTAATGGTGAATTTCTGCCCTTCCATTCACCCTGGAGGAACAGGAACCTGCTTGCTCTTCTCCTTTACTTTTCTTTCATTCATTGTAAATGAAACATGAGTGGAATGGGGTTATTTTCTGTTCAGACTGCTTCAAATAGGCCTTTTTTTTGAGGCTTCAGGAGTCATAAAACACTGTGTCTGTTTTCCGGCTTTTCATTCTAACAGCAACAGAAGATGTGCAAAGGCATCTTTTGCCAAAATTGGATGAGTTGTTCACGTTTGACAACTGATCGGTTAAGTAAAGATTTCTCAAAGGTTTTCTTTAAATTTCCACAAAAATTTGTGAAGCAAAGGTTTCCACAAGAACGCAACAGCTAAGATTCATATACAGTTGAAGTATCAGAAGCTGTAAACACACTTTTTTCAGTTTAAGTGCACATTAAGAAAAGTTTTGTGAAGATTGAGCAGATAAGAATCCAGATACGAATCCCATGTAGACTTAGTAATAAACGATAGAGTCTGTTCGCACTGAAAATTCTTTATACACAACAAAGCTTGTGAAGCATGGTGTAGTTATAGAGATTACCTACTGAGACTATGGGATCAATAAAGTCCTTACACTTTTTCATGATATTTCTTATGTTTTCAGCAGGATTTTTCTTTTCTGTTTCTTAATGTTAACGATTCTAGAAAAGATTCAAAGTCATTTAGTACGGTCTTCAGGACCTGCATTTGCACAGGTGATTCAGAAGTACTTCGAATAGGAAACAGCAGAGGCTAACTAGGCAAGTGAAAACAGCCAACAGTGAATAAAGTGGCCTGTAAGTGACCTCTGGTGGACAGCAAGAACAGTGTGAAATTTGTTTGCTTTGTATCTCTTTGAAGAGTAGTTTATCCATTTAATTTGCTAACCTCCATTCAGTTGAATATTATGTAGTATTATAAAATAATTACTGAGATTTTCCACTTGAACCAAAAGTATTTCATGCAAAAAGCTGGAAATTAATACAGGAAGAGTAAAGTTTTGAATCATAAACTTTAAAAATCTCTGTAATGAGGGATTCTTGGCTATTTCGTATATGTCATTAACAAAGTAAAGCTAAGGCAATCTTTCAGGTGATGTTAAGCTTAGAACCACTTGCAAAGGGAACAGAGTGAGTGGTCCTTTGAGGACATCTCAGTCATTCCAAAAACCTCCAGCATTTCCCAGGTCGGGTGAGGTGTTGGAATCTGTTGCTTCCAGCACATGCAGGCTGTTGATCACAGCCGCTGTACTCAATCATAAGAACTTTTAGCGCTATGTGCTACAATACAGAGTATCCCCAAGGGCCTTCTCCTGTTCCCAACTAAATATTCTTAAAGACAATTGTAATCTTGAGTATTCATTTTGATCTCATGTCTTGAATAGGCTTCCAGCGCTGGGTCTTGGGACCCATGTTTGCAGAGTGCATGTACAGTCTGAGAGACTATGAACTTTGTGAAGATCTATGTAGGACCACAAACTCTCTTTTGGTAATTAGACTTGTTTACCCTTCCTTCTGTTTCCTTATTTCCACCTGGAGCTAAAACTCTAATGTCTGCTTGCGTGGGTCTAACAATAGACACAGGACAGTTTTGCTGTACAGAAATCACACAATGAAATTGTTACAAGGAAAACCAGTCTGTCTTGGCAACAGTTGTCCTGGCAACTAAGTCTCCGTGCAGAGGATGATGGCCACTGATCCGTGGAAACTTATCCGTGCGTCATTTTCTTGGAGACCAGAGAGGCTATGGAACAGCACTGCAGAGCCCCCACCATCTGGCTTTCACCTCTTGCTAGCATTGAAAGGGAACTCCCACCAGCCAAAGACATTAACTGAAATTCTGCCTCTTAAACATAGTTCCAGGACCTATTAATTACAAGGCATATTAATAAGCAGCAGCCTTACAGACACCATTTTTTTTTATTTTAGCTAGTGATGTTAAGGACTAGCTTAACTCCCCAGCAGGAGAGGAAAATAGCACAGGAAAAATCATGTCAGAATATAAGCCAACACAGCTGCGACAGTACTAAGCAGAGCACAGATAAAAATGGCAGAGCACATTTCTGTCTAAGTAGTTTTTCAGAAGACAGTGTGAAAGCTTTGAAGAGCCACAAAGCTTTTGATTTCATATTTTACTTTGAGAGTGACACAGGTGCTGCGCTTGCAACTGCAAAGCCCCAGACCTGAGCCTCAGTGGAGCCAAAGGCTCATAGCGAGGAGCTCGAATGGTGGTCTTTCGCCTTGGACAGTGTTCCCATGCTCAGCTCTCCCTGAGTGCCTGTTTTATTGCTCTTTGTGCTAAAGTTAATATCGCTTTGGGACAAATCACATGCTGTATTAATTGCTGCATAAGCCTAGAACACATTAATTGAAATGGATGGAAACATGAAAGTAAAAATGCCTCCTTTTCAGCACCATTTGCACACATGCTTCCCCCAGGTGTAAGAGCACAACACACCAAACCTCACTTCCCAGCCAAAGCCTGCTGTTCCCTTTATCCCTCACCCTCCCAGACGTCCCAGTGCTTTGCCCCAACACCTCCTGCAAACTCCTGAAGGCTCCCACAAGATGAACCTTGCTTTGTCACAGCCACAGGGCTCTCATGCCAGGACAGGGGCTGCGGGGATGGCAGCTCTCCATCGCGAGGAGAGGAGAACGAGGAGCCCCTTGGCCACGGGGTGAAATCTTGAATCTGCTGCCTTGAAATCCTGCCTCCTGGACAAAGCAACGGAACAGAGATCTGCCCTCGCATTCTCATGGGCTTCTCATCCCCGAGCTGTCTCTCTCACAGAATGTGTGTGGCTGTCTCGAGACTCTGGTAACAGAGTAATGAACAAGGGGATGGATGACTGATGAGCAGAAACTTAAGCTACCACAATTTGAAACAGATCAGTTTGACGAAACAGGAGATGCACCTGAGGCCGTCCCAGCTCAAAAGGGTCGGTATGAGCATGAGCGGGGCTGCACCAGGACATCCACGTCCAGAAACAGCAGCATTTCCAGCTGTTTCTGAGAAACTGATCTGAAAGAAACATTCCTGTTTCAGGAAACATCACTTTGCAATAAAATTATTTCTTCCTGGAATATTTCTCGTGGTTTATTCTACTTTTTCATCTAAACGATGCCAATCTTTGTGTAATATTATTTATTTGGTCATGAATATTTGGACACATGCATTGCCATATAGGAGCAAGGCAAAAGAGTTTATTAGATGATAGCATAACCATTGCATGAATTAATATCTGCCCTAGAAGCAAGGAAATTTTTTTCATCAGTTCATACTTCTCTTTCTATTACCTGCACAGTAAATTCAAACACAGTAAAATTTTCAGGAGATTATTAGACAGGTGGACTCCCAGAGACTTTCCAGGAGAGGAAAAAACACCTCATGCAGCAGATCACACACCCTGAAAACTGCATAGCAAATGCTTAGATATATGTAAAATCCCACTTCTAACCTAAATGAGTAAATTATTTGAAAAAATGAGCTACAAATCAACTGCAAACACATTAAAGGCCTGTGTTTGTGCAAATACATTATTCATAAGAAATAACTTGAGCTGTAGTTGTATGCAATTTATGTTGCATAAACTTAAGCAAATACTTGCAATCAAAAGCTGAATTAAAGAATTAATGAGCAATCTCTAAATAAAATTCTATTACTAAATAATTTTCTCCCTGATTTGCGAAGCCATATGCTTCCTTTAGCATACATTCCAGCACTTCTATTAACAGCTGAGCCCTGTAATGTCGGGATGGTGACTAACAGTGTATGCCTGATCAACCTCTTGCTACACAGGACAGGCGTGAGGAGAGAGGGAAGAAACCATTGTTTTTGAAATGTTCTTAAAGTATTTAAGGTTCAACGGTAACACGAGCCAATCATAAGTTTATGATGAAGAGCTACATTTCTTCTCTGGGATTAACGTTTTCAGAATTTTTAGTAAATAAATATAGAGAAGGTGAAATGCACTTTTTCTCCTCTACTAAAACACTTCCATTTTCCATTGCTGCACTCCTTTGGACATCAAATTTAGCAATGAACAACTCAGGTCAAGAGGTACTGCAATATTATGTGGTGCACTTGCAGAGTGTGAATTGATGTACCATACTGACAGAATTATTGAATATTTTAGTACCTATCAGCATTTCAGAAATTCAGATTTCACATACTTTTTAGTCAGCTGTCTCAAAACTTTTTCTACATGCTCTGCCAGGACTGTGTCATTTTCTGTAGGAAATCTTTCAACAAGAAAACAGGCATTATCGCCAGTCGGATGGATGTGCAAAGAAGAAGTACAGCCTCAAGAAAGAATTTTTTTTTCCCTTTTAGCACCTGAAATCTCCTTTCCCTCCACTCCTTCCCTTCTCTGCTGGCAAAATATCTCCAATAAGGGCACTGAAAACATGCCCACCTACCCAGGTGCCGGAGTGACTGATCATGCCTCTGTCCACAGCTTCTCTGAACTCAGTGCGAGCTGTGGAACAGAAGGAAGACTGGTCTTGACTTGCACAAATGGTACAGCATTAACTCTGAACTAAATGTACACATTATGCTGAAGCAACATCAAAGGAACACAGACTTTATATAATGAATAAATAATTCACATTTGCATACGCATAATAAAAACGATGCAATAAGAGTAGCCACCATTGCTCTCAGTTTTGTGTGACCTTTTGTTCTGAATTTCAGTTTCATAGAATTTAAGATAGACTTCCGATATGCGTATTTCCATGCCAAATCCATTTCCATGCCCTTCCAGTAATGTCTACCTCATTACTTTCTTGTGTTCTACGACTTAATCTCTTCCTAATTTTTCTGTAATTTCTGATATTGTATAGAATTATAGATACCTCCTCCAATTATTGTCACCCAACCAGAGAAAAGAACTACCTGGCTTCAGCATTTAGCTGAATTTCTAAACTGAATTTAATTAAAATGCATATCGGGCTTGACCAACAGTTGAGACGCTGTAAAGCATCCCACTAACTTTTTGTACTGTTAAGCACATACAAGAGATACTGTTAAACTAAACAAGAAAAATCAAACAGCTAATATTTGCATAGAAATTAAAGACTTACAACAACTGCTCTAGCACAGTAGCTCATATCATCTACTTTCCACTAATATTTTACCAGTTCTCTTATATTCCCTTTGTCACACAGAAAAATGAGTTGTACAAATATCTTTCTATTATGTTTTTACTTATTCGTTCTCTTTATTTCAAAAACACTTTTAAGGTTCTGAATGGTTTGGGAGTAGTGTCACAGCTTGGTTATGGGTCAGATGCCATTTTACAGATTGAGCCTGCTTACATAAAACCTCCAAGCTTTACCTGCTTCTTTGAGATGCATTTGTAGGCTGTTACATCATAGATGGACAGTAATGCAGAACAAGATGTTTCTCCCCGGCACCTCTTCTGGATCTGATGCTTTTGAATACAAGGAAAACAGAGAACAAGTTTTGCCTTTTGTAAATGTCATAGATAATTTCCCCACATTATGGACTAAAACCAAAAAGGTCACTCTTTTTTTTAATTCGTTTGTTCAAGCTAAAGCCCCTCCCCATAGACTGGGTAATTCATAGCATCAACCAATCAACTAGCTGTTGTCATTAATCTTTGACAGCATTACTACTCATTAGAAATCAAAGCTGTTGCATTTGTAGAGTATCATGCCACAGAGTGTGTCCTGGTATTTGAAAATTATTAAGGAATGAAACCTAAGTGCTCTTAAAAGGCAGTTGCCAAAAATGCAAGAGTTATCAGGATTTTTCAGATCCAGAATTTTGAAACTCTAGATCTTTCCAAAGACAGTGAGCCAAAGATATCTTGACATGATGACAGAAATGCAAAAATGGGTTTGTTAATGTGTTCCAACAGCGCCTCTTAGCTCGCAAATACCTCTTGGTCATGTCTCATCCGACAGGAGGTTTGCAGCTCCAGTGCAATAAGAATGACTGTTCTTCTGTCAGTCACTTCTCTCATGCAGCCTGAATAATTTGTATGTGACCAGTGGTTTGAATATTATCTTTAATGCAAAGTGAGGTATGTAACAGAACAGGATTTTCTGGCACAGACAATTTTCTGTTAGTAATCAATCATTTCAGTAGATGGGCAATGTCTACACTGTAAAATCTCTATAGCCCCTTTTCACTACAGCCCAAAGACAGTGGTTATCTTCTTGAAGTCTGGTACCCCAAAGTTTTCATTGACCTCAGAGCTGTGAGTTTCCAGGATTCTTGAAAACCTACTCACTTTATTTGTTAAGAAGCCTAATTTTAACCTAGATGTTTAAATAATCCTGAAAAAATATGGAATAGATCCCCAAGGGCTTTCACACAAACAAGAGAAGCCCTAAAAACCAACAAATTGTTTCCTCCCAATGTTTTCTAATCTGTTTTTAGATAATCATAGGATACACCCCACCTCTTCTCACATAACTGTGACTTGCCTAGTAAATGATAGGTAAATAAGGCCATAGGAGGATTTATTGTCACTAGTATCGCCTTGCAGTAAGAAGGAATGTTTGCTTCTTTTCAGTGAGTCACTACCCAGTAGACGGCTTCTGTATGTCTAAAAGCAGTAAGAAGGGCAGAACACAAGAAAAGTAATTTTCACTGATGACAAAATGAATGGAGAAAGTCATGTGGCTGACGTGCTTCAATACGGAATCCAAGCAGGAATGGTAAAATAATGAATTTGTTAGTGTGATAGAGTAGAGCCATAATGGTGATGTCATTTATGCAATTTAGTCCAAACTGTGAATTAACTCTTATACGCAGACAATATATAAAGCAAAATGCACATTTATACTAAGCAACAAATAGCCCAGGGACAGGCAGATTAACAGGATCCATCTTCTCACTTACACTTTTGTCCGTAGGTCTCTTTTTACCACTCTGTTTCTATTAATTTCTGGTTTGAGTTGTACGATTTCGCTACCTACTTGCTTAAGCATTCCTCCTGCCTGGATATCATCTATTTCAGGCAATAGTTAGACCAAGCTGCAATTTATTCTATAGCGCTGCTCTCTGCTGACTTTCTGAGAGAAGCAAGTTGCCCAACACCTTGACAATGAAGAGCATTTGAAGTCTCAAGTCACCGTCAAAAACACGAGTTTTGAATATTTTCCACCAGCAGTCATACCTTTTGGGAACAGGAGAATGAGGAGAACTGAGAAGCAAAATACATTTAAATTAATTTCAGCACAGTGTAGCAGAGTGGCAGCTTCTAGGAGCCTACTGAGCAAGGCCACGTTATTTCCCTGAGTAACCCATGTGTGAGAGCACTGCATATAAATGCATAGCTAATTTGCCAATTTACTTTGATGTCAGTTCAGCTGAGAACTGCCAGTCCAAACGAAAAGTTTAAATTGGTTTCTGGCTCTGTAGTTCTCTGAAAGATCTAGGGGGGGTCAGGATCAAAAGGGTCCTGCAACAAGAAGCCCTATGAGATGATCTTTTTTGTCACACTGGTGTTACTAAGATCCTGGAGAATTACTTCAGTCAGATCTCCGATGAATCTGGAGTAAATCTAGAAAATGTTTTTTCTTGGAGGAATATTGTATTTCTTGTGCACACTCATTTGCCGTTGTTTATGTTGTCAGTATATCACCACCAGCAATGCTACAGCTTGGCTGTATCTCTCATCTGAGGACAACACAAAACATGCAACCACACAAGAGCCCAAATCACTTGCAAACCCAGTCTCAGTCTTATTCACATTTTAAAATGTATCTATTTGGAGAAAGTGATTAAAGAAGCTGCTGTACCTATGCTACACCAGTTTCTCCTATCTAAACTAGGACCTTATCTCACCCTTAAAAGAGGAAGTGGACATTTCTCCCTATGCTTATAACGTATTTGTTTACCTTACTAGGCTTCTGTCTATTTTTATTATGTCTTTTGTTTCCTTTAAGAAACGGCTGATCTATGCCACCCAGTTCTTCTAAAGTCTTTGGACACTGTCCTTTTTGGTCCACACTGTTCTATTTTTTCAAGAAGATCCTCGACACTTCATGATCCAATGAGTTGAATCAGATAAGCTGAAGAGAATGAATTAAAGAGAAACAGTGCAAATAAAGAAAGTCATTACTTTAGTCTCACAGCTTTGTAAACATTTGCAGATTTTTGGTAAAACCACAAGACGTAAGCTGTAACAACTCAAAGGAAACCCTGATCTTTTACTACAAATGCAAAGTACAAGATTTGATCCTTATGGACCTTCACTGGAATTCAAGAACTGAATATATTCAAAAAGTTCATACGTTTGCATTTATATACTTCTTGAATCAATTCCTATAACTGCCTGAGTAATGGCTTTTTAACTCTTCCTTTTGGCCTTGGTAAAATTATTTAAGTGGAAACGAGGCCTTGCTTTCAGTGCAAGTTTGACCAATCAGGCTTTGTAAAGTTACCTGGTGGGAAGAGGTCCAATAGTGAAAAGGCTTTAGTGCAACGCAGTGGATTTCTTCTTTCATCGTAGGATGATGTACCCTGTAGTCAATTTTCCACATAAACTGAACAACTGCAGTGATCTAGATAGACTGGAAATATATAAATTATCTCTTCAGGAGAAAATTCAGTCTCTCTTCTGAAATTAAAATCAGCTCTACCCCCTAATACTGCATTCATTAAAAGGGGTTTCTGTGGTAAAAAACAATTGCCATGTGTTACTGTGTGGAATCACAGATTCTACTAACCTACTTAATTTGAGAATGTATTGAATTTACTGGAAAATGCGAAGTAATGATAAGCTGTTTATAGCAGTGCCATGATGATGTATTAGCATTAATGTAAGTTAATTATGGTGAGTTAATACTGGCCTTATTAGAAGCATGGCTTGACTTTAGTCTCTGTTTCTAGCTGAGCTGAGACACTCCTCCAGCTTGAAAGTAGCTGCTGTTTTATCTTGGTCTGCTAATATTTCTTTACTATCTTCCTCACAGTCTCTGCTGTTCTTGGGAAATCTGCAAGGAACAAAAGTGTAAAAAATTATTTCCTTTCTCCTTATATTTGCATAAAATGGCATTAGGTGCTCTTGTAACGACATTTGTAAAGAGGAAAATGTGGAAAGCATGAGAAAAATCCATTACCCTAATACTGTCCTGGGAAGACAATAGCAAGATAAGAATTGTGTGCAAGCGTGGCATATTTGAAAAAAAAAAATTCTGCTGTCCTCTTCAGGCTGGTTACAGGGAAAACATAAGTACTAATGCAAAGTCGTAGAGAAACTCTAGACATCTGGTAGCAAAGTAAATTAGAAAGTAACTGGAGAAGACTCTGATAGTATTGAGAGATAATAATGAAAAGTTTTGCAAGAACTCAGGTAAAGTGTATAATTACAGAGGCCTCTTTTGGGGAGTACTAATGAAGTGCCTAATTTGCTAGACAGAAGGGGCAAACCTGCCCCCTCTCTGGCCGCTGAAGCTTGGGTGCTGATGCACAAGGCTCCTTTGTCTGTGACCATGTGTTGGGGCTCCATTATCTTCCATGTTGTCCTCTTCGGCTGCCTGCCAGCACGGATGAGTAAATAAGCCACCATCAGTGTCAAAAAGCTGAGGAAGGGGTGGAATTCTTGCTTGCTCTAATCAGAGAGGTTTACATTTTTCTGCCTACCTAGCTCCAAGTGAAGATGTGAAGCATATTGCCTGAAGGTTTGCTCTAAAGGCACTGTTCTTCTGCCCTTCCTTCAGGCACAGAGATGGATTACATGACCTTTCACAACGTTCAGCAGCCTCCTCTTCTGTGCTGATTCTTTTCATTGCTTTAATGCCTTAATAGTATTTCCTTGCAAGCAGCCTCATTTCTCTTAAGCACTCAATCTCTTATGATGCCTCAATCTCTTATGATGCATATATTTGATTTTTATTTTTCCTTAACTTGGTTAGTGGGAAATTTTCAGACCTTTTCTGAAGCTAAAGTTAAATTTCTTTCCTTTAGCCCTGTAGAAACACCAGATTTCTGCAGAATTTAACAGGAGTCAGAATGATGTTTCCAATGCACCCACACAGCTTCAACTTTGCATATTAACTCCTTTTAGCTTTATCATAAGCATTTTTTATTGCCCTAATAATGAATAGAAATTCTTCAACTTTAGGTCATTTTGAGCACGCTTGTTAAGGATGTTGGCTGAGCATTGCCAGATAGCCAACAACTTATATCGAAAAGATTTCTTACTTGTGCAGAATTTCCCTTATTTTGGCCTTTTATTTCCTAGTTGTTGATATTAAGGAAAAAAAATTGACTTGTTTATAGATCCTTTCCTTTTTAGTGTAAAATATTGAACTGGGCTATATACAATACAGCGTCACATTATCCTTAAAAAAAATGACATGAAGAATTCTGATTCAAAAACTTTCTGAAAATCCACTAGGAACAAATTTAATTCACTACCAGACCAGAGCACGTTTAAAAATGGTAACCTAGAATTAAATGACCCACAGAACAATACTGACTTGTGGAAAATTCCACTCATATCCTGCATGGTGCTCTCATGTTCATCTAGGCTTTCACCACATGGTCACATGAAATCAGAAGATTTTATAAACCCTCAGATCAGCTATGCTCACAAACCTTCTATCCATACTCAGCAGGGTGAGGATTGTACTGAACATCATTTTACTGAAGGATAGCTGAATGCAGTTACCAGTGAGTCAAATCAGAGAAAAACAGTTTTCTGTACCTTGATCCCTTTTTACCTGCTTTTCCTTTCTGCTTCTGCTGGTTCTGCCTGGCTTTCCATTCTGAGCAGGGCCCCAGCTTGGCGTGGGTTTGCAGTGATGGAGCTGTCACCAGGAGCGCTTGCTCCTGGGATCGATGTGCTCAGCACTGGGTGCAGCACCATCGCTCAGTCTTGTGGTTTGGAAGAGTTAATGACAGAGTTACTTTCAGAACTGTTGATTCTCTTTAGCTGCTCATGCTCCATAAGATAACTGTATTAAATCAAGTTGGGTTGATTACCCCTATTCATTCTGATTTGCCACTTTTTAGTACATTGCATCAGTGTTCTTGGACAGCTCTTAAATAACCCCTTTAAGAAAGACGTCTTTAGAAAGAAGAAGTTAATTGCAAAAATCACCTGCAATTTGGAAATCCAAAGTGGTAAACTAAAGTCTCATCACATTACAGTGTAAGAGCCTTGGCATGTAAGTACTCCCAGATGCAATTCCTCTTGCACAGGTGTCCAACATGTTATGAAGCCTTTATTCTTTGATGTGTAAGCTGATGAGCTTGGTGAGGGCTTTAAATGCTAATTAAAGTTCCTCCTTAAAAGCAAAATTCAGCCCTTATAATCCTGTCTTTTGATATCCTTTTTTGCTCTTTTACTTGTTAGCTATACCTAAAGCCCAATTGCATCTCAGCTTACAGCTGCTCTGGATTCACTTTGTTCAGACAGAACAGCACTAAAACCCAATTTAATAAGCTCAGGATTTTCTAATCAGCAGCCAAAAACCATATAGACTGGATCTATCAACCACACATTTATCTTCCCACAGATCTTCCCAACCATAAAAAGAGGTAGATATGCACAGAGAAGCTGCTTTGTGTGAATCACACCAATGTAAGTCAAGTCTAGTGTTATGAACTCTCAATAATAATATGATGCACATCAACATATCTTCTGTAAAACAGGAGGTTAGAAATATGAATTCCTTTAGACACATTTAATAGGTGTCCCTTGTTATGCCAAATTCAGCACTATTACACTAGATACGTCAACAGATTGTCATCTACATAAATACAGACAGTGAATAAAAAGAAATGAAAATGAAAACGAGAGGCAGAGAGAGCACTCAGTTATTTAGTCCCTAATTTCTGTTGCTTTGCAGAAGATTTAAGCAGAAGTAATTTTGGAGTTCAATTCTCCATCAGCCTGCTAAGCAATTAGAGGAATGATCTCAAATTTCTCCGCTATACCACTTTATTTTAGGTACATTTATATAATTAATCTTAGCTTTCTCAATTTTCTTTTCGTGGTAAAATATTACATTGTAGTAACATAGGATTTGCAGCTGATAGCTAATTAACTGATATGCCTACATCATGGCATATTAGAGACCATATGTACATCACAATCAGGCTCCCAGAGTATTTGATAAGACCAGAAACAATGTCCATGTAAATTAATGCAAGCTATTGCTTAAGCCCATTCAAATTCTACATTTCGGACTGATCAAAAGTCTAAAAAAAGCAAGGAAAATATTTCCATAGACTGTAACAAGTCTGAATCATGCCTCTGTCAGAGCCATTTTGCATGATGCTGAACTTGGCAGAATATCTAAAAACTGAAATACAAACAGAAAAGATTTTTCTTCTGCAATATGTTCACCTTCAACTCATATTCTTCAGGCCAAATTTGGAAATCCCAGTGCTTTTCCCCCTACCCCCCAGGTGTCACTTTATCATCTATTATATAAAATGGGTGTCTAATTATGGACTGCTGTAGAAGACATCCACAGGGATGCCCATGTCTACAGCAGAGAAGCGAAAGAACTGATGATGCTTCTTTTCAGTTTCACTCATGATTTTTCCTCTGTAATCAAAATGTCATTTTTTATGATTTCAGTAATTTACAGTCCAGTGATCAAAAACTAGCAGAGCTGAATAATCCAAATATTATTAGAACTTCATAGGGCTGTCTACCAGAGATAGTCATTATAGGACTTCTGCAATGTCTTCTAGCCACGTGTTTTCACATACTTCTAAATGGCAATGATTTATTTCTTCAGCCCTGATTAGCAAAAGAAGGACATGCTAAGTTACTAACAGTTTCAGTAATAATGTGGCCTAAGATCAGTGACAGAAAAGCTGATTTTCCTTAGAACAGTCTAAAAGGAATAAAAATCTTGGCACTTTATGAAGCCAGAGTCACTCAAGTATCCAAGTCAGGCCTATTCACACTGTTTAGCAGAGAAGTATATTGACCCCAAGTCACTCCCTGTGACATCAGGGGAGCTACACTTTAAAGGTTGCCCTTATATATTTGGTTACAGAGATTTTAAATACAAAACCTTCTACTTCCTAAAATCTGTCTTAAATGACTAGTCTGAATTTATTTTTAACATCTTTGTTAGATTTAGACGCAGATCAGGTTTTAAACTCCTTCTATTCCTTCCTTATATTACTCTCATTAATTTAAATTAATTTCAATTTAAAATTCAAATTATTTTATTTTCAGGGATAGTATTTTCAGAGAAACCTGGAGAGTTTCTAATCCTGCTTTTTTTAAAGGAACCTTGTAGGCCAGTGTTCTATTCAAAAAGGGGTACGCTCTGCCCTTATACCTATGTTATGCCACTTGGGAATTCACTGGCATTAAAGAAACACCGGGGAGACTCTAAAGAAAAGTACTTTGGCATCTAAGCAGCTACACCACCACCATGACAAGGTTGAAGTCTAGCGCTTACCTGAGTTTTGCAGCAGGTTGGCAGGCACTTACAGGATGGCAGCCAGCTTTACAGCAGTCAGAAATGGTTCTCAAACAAAAAAGTCTGCAAAAAATATCCAGACACCAAAAAGATTGTTTATAATGATGAGAAAAGAAATATGCCAGCTATCTGTTTTAACTTGTACCTATTACACCTGCTAGATCTCCACTAATGTGCCCCTTCTAACCCTTTTCAAGGTCCAATTCACAACCATCCTCTTTTTAGTAGTGTTCCATGGGCTTACAGTGCAATTATGTTTCACTTATCTGATTTTGACAGTACAGAATCTCTCTTCTTCCAGATACTTCTTTTTTTGCATATCAGAAGAAAACAAACAAAAAAAGGAGAACTGCTGCTGCGCCTAATCTAAACACTCCAAATAGCAGCACCTTTTTTTTGGCTTTATAATTTGCTCAGCAACATTTCCTTCCTAAATGACGGTACTGAGGTGTTTCTGAAGCTTTCACTCATCAAACCCCGTCACAGCTGCCACCAGCTCTTCACCTGAGGGTGCCATACGGCCAGCAGGACCAGGTCTCACTCCCTGGGCTGGCACAAAGGTCAGCCTCAGGCCTCTTTCCCAAGTATTCATCACACGCTTGGAGATATTACCTCTAACTCAATGCCTGCCCTCAGCCCCTCCAAGCATATCTTTGTTCCCCAAAGCCACCTCTTCAGGTGGTATCCTGGCCTGTAATTTACTGAGTTTCTATCTAGATTTTGAACATTGTTTTTCCTTTCTGTTCTAAGAGTTTAACATGTCTCACAGTTTAAGGGTAGCGAAATCCTTCATTCTTGAGCAACAACTTACAACAGGTATATAGCACTACATGACATAAAATACTCATCCTTTGGATCAACTCAAAAAGAAGTTAGAGCCATGAATAAACAGAAAATAAGTAAGTGCACATCCCAAGCTATCTTTTCTCCTTTAAGGCCATCCATCTCATTTCTTCATTTTTTTAAATGGTACACAAAATTTTGGTTTGTATTTCTGGAAAGTAAGAGTTGGATTAGAGCTGGCAGTTACCATTTAGGGTTTGCACCAGAACAGGAGGATGTGGTGGTAGCGGTATCATTCAGATGTGGAAGTGGTGGTAGCGGTATCATTCAACTCTTTACTTGCAATCAGGATATCATGATGCCAAGTAAGGTACACATGTTTCAGCACTATAAAAAAACGTAAAGGCGTGCTAAACATCTACAATTGGAATTATTTGCATACATACATATCAACAAAAGTTTCAATTCTCATACAGACTTTTTCTTTGGTCTTTCAGACAGATCCCATTAAATCATAAACATTTGAACACTTGCTGATGTTTGAGCATTCCTTACCTCATGCCTGTACAAAGAGTCACTTTGTTGAACTTGCTTTTAAGGCTTTTATAATTTGTAGTAAAATGGATGCACAGTTTTAACATTTGAATGCCCCTACTCGCATCCTGTCGTTTCCATGCTACAGAGCTATTTGTGAAACCACAAACTTTAGGTAGGCAGCTATTTTTAAGAAAATGAATTGCTGTATTTGCAGCCTCATGCACATGCTTTAAAACACCTACTTTTGCAATATTTATGCTCTGCAGTCACAACTGCATGCTTGTCACACTGATAATTTTGCACCAGCCCTAACAGTCATCTATGTTTCAAGTTTTCTGCATTAACAGCATAACTTTAGAGGTGCATTTTGTACTGTTGTCAGGAAAGGAGAAGAATTAAAAACCAGTGCTAGTGTTCAAATTAAGATATGAGCACATACTGCAATGGCTGCGTAAAAAGAGCTCCATGTTTGATATTTAAAATGCAAATGCTTTAAGGAAACATAAGTCTGGCAAATAACATACAGCTTCATCTTTAAAGTAAAAAATTGAGACGTGAAAAACATAAGTAATTCTGAAATTTTGTTTTAGAGGATCCTTAACATAAACCCTTTCCTTTAGAATCAGGCACTTTATACGTATACATGTTGTACACACACTATGGATTAAGGAACAGGAGCTTTGGTTTCTCAGCTGTTCCAGTTTACAGTAAGCAGGAACGGCACATACCATACTAGAAGCTATACCCACAAGAGAGATCACAAACAACAGAAAGTTTAGTGTTGACACAGTAAAGAAAGAAAAACCACACTGAATGGAATGCTGCTTCATCTGCTGCAGGTTGTCCGGATGATTCTCTCCATGTCACCTGCACATACACCTGGCTTTTCAGTAACAAAGACCAATGATTTACAAAGGTCATAGAATCTTCTAAAAATTGTCCTCAGTACGATGTACTTCAATAGAGGTGGTTTTGCTACTCTCCATTTAATCTAGCTTCTTGTGCGTAAAGCATGGATTACTGTGGGATTGAACAAGGGGGCCCTGCACCTGTCACTTCCACCCCTTCCCTTCACACCCTATTCTAAGGATGCTCAAAGATATTTGCATATATTTGTATATATATTTACATATTTTCATGTATGTAGATATTAAAGTAAGTTGCTAGAAGTCTTAAACTTTGGCGGAATCTCATTACTCTGGGACATCACAAGGGCTGACACTTAAGAACAGACCTTAGCACTGTACTGGTCAAGTGTATTCCTGCTAGAACGGCTCCTATACTTCTCAGCCTCTGACAGCCTTTAAGAAATCTTAATTCTATACCTTTCCAAATAACAAGCAATCCCACAACCTGACCTTACTAAGAGTAGCAATTAGGAAGTGAGAAAGGTGAACTTAGGGTAACAGGAATTCTTTCAGAATACACACTACAGTACGACACGCTAGTAGCAAGAGTTAATCTTGCAGTCTGGCACCTATTTTTAAACTCTAAGAGAAAGACCATCAATCAAATTCCTATTTCTGTTTACAAATAGATTTCAAATAAACATTACAGGATTGTTGCTACCTGTTCCATGGAAAGGACTTTCCTTTTTGACTAGTTTGTCTTACAGCAGAGAACAACAAAAGCAAAAAGATCACACAGGGCAACTAAATGGGTGTTCTTTCTTCCAGGTAGAGAGCGAGAGAGAAAAAGAGAGATAGCTATGCATGACATTTCATCCTACTGAAAAATCTCACCAATGTTGGCTCACTAAACGATACTGAGGCCAAGAACTTTTGGACATGGCCCATACTTCTCAGGTCATTCACCAGCTTTACATCCTGCAGCTTATAAACCCTCTCTCGATCCCCTCCTCTCCAATCAAGGCCTCAGACTCAATAAAACCCTTCCCATCGAATCCTTCCCATTGTTTCTTTTCCCTCCCTCACATTGGCTTGAAATTCCCTCTTAACCTACAGAGCCCACACAGGGTTGATACATTACAGCATTTTGTTCAACCGTTTTCAAGTAATGCACATGACATTGCTGACTTACTCAAAATTTCATGTGCTCTGTCACTCAACAAGGTAGTGCTTCCTACAGGTATTTTGGCAGTCAGTGAAACATTTGTTATGATTCAGTCAGTTCTAGCCTCAGGGTTTTATTCACAGGACAGACAGTATTTTGCTCAGTACTTTATAACACTCTATCAGATGCAGCTTTTTATCTAAAAAAAGGACAGTACTCGTATTTTGATCATACTACATCATTTTTTTTTCCCCATGGCTGCAAGTTAAGGGAAGTCCGAGTGATCTCTGATGGACCATTAACTGTAAAAAGCCATCACCAGCATTTGATTTCAAGCCAAAGCTGAAGAGATGAAGTGGATGGAGCAATCCCCCAGGTGAAAAACTTCAGTATAAATGACTAGAAACAGGACGTTCTGCTCCTCAAACATCTGATGACAGTAACTTCCATCTGTGCCTTCCTGAATTCTGGTAGCCGGTAGGACTGCTTAGTCTGTTATTGTTCTGCCAGCGGGATGACTTTGTACTGGCAGGAGACATGGGACAGCATTCTCAAATTATGGCATTCATCAGAACAAATTTGGAACTGAAGAAACAGGACTCCACTTTCATGAGCTTATAACCTGCTTATCTATAGGAAAATAGAACTTGGAGTAATTTGTGCTGTAGGATATTTAGATTTTGACTCAGCACTTATCACTGCTTCTTAAATCAATTGAGGATTGTTACTGTGGTGTACTTGTAAAATTAAGCCTTTTCTGTTTAATAATCAGGAAAGGTGTCTCTACTGTCACATGACAATAGTAAAGATAAATTCAACATTACATCTCAAGTGAAGTACATTCCAGTCAAAGCGTAATATACGATCCAATTTTCATGCTTACGTGGTATGTCATGAATCAGCAGTTGTAAGTCCTTCTTTTGAAAATATTACCTAGCACTTTGTTACTTGAAGTAAAATATGCTTTTAGGGGTACTTTAACGGTTGAAGATTGTACATGCCACTTCAGTACAAGCAAGACAGAATTTCATTATTTAACTATGTCCTTTAGTTATGGGCTTAATCTTCAAAGCATTATGGAGTACATTTGCAAAGTCACAGAGAGAATAAAAGGATTAAACCTATGCAGAGCATAATAGGTACCAATGGTATAAGTGAGGCGTGATAACGAAAAGATGCACATATTCTAAGGCTATATTTATACAGCTAGATTACACGGCATGTGAATGAAAGGAACCATGATTATTCTGCCCTTTTACACCTGCAAAACATATTAAGCCAGCTGTTTATACTAGGCTATTTTAATATTCCATAATCAGCTTTTTCCTAAAACTGTGTGTTATGTACCGGTTGTGGTCATCCTTAGTAGGGGAGCTTCAATAGATTACAAGCCTTTCTCAATTACAGTTCTTTATTCAATGGAATCAGAAGGTGGGAGCTCCTGATTTACTGTAGTGTCCCCCCACAATGTTATTAGACTAACTAAGCTAAAATATCTTAATTTTCACTCTTTTAACGAGCTCTCCCAGGTGACCACTGTGGAGGTGTGTACTTGATTCAGCTTTGCATTGCCTTAAAGAAATTCCATGCGGTTAGGAATCAGTCCTCATCCATGCTCATCTCACCTTTTGGAAATTGCCAGATATACATGGGAATCGTGTATTTAAATTAACATCACATAAAGAGACATCAAAGTTGTGAAATTATTTAAAAATGCATTTTTACTAGAAAGTGAAGGTGGTACACCAAACTGGACTGTCTCAACTTCCATTTTTTCCCTAATTTTCCACTTTTTTTCCTTACCCGATAGAGCTAGCCACACTTAGCAAGGGTTTTGCTCCTAAAATATTTAAGATAAGAGCATCTCAGATGCATAGTGTCTGTGTGCTATTTAGACCTCTGAGAAACTAGGATGAAATGCATATAAATGCACAATCCTTGCAACTTAATGCTGTATTTTGGATTAAAAGCAAAAAACGCATGGACAAAGATTAGTCAGATATTTTCTTAGTCCAGGAGTTGTAAACCTATTTCTGTATAGAAGTTATCAAAGAAACCTATTGAATTAGATCTCTTCACACTAAGAGTCTCTCGCTGAATTCTCTAAAGAAAATCTAATGTGTATCCTGGTGACTTTATCACAGTACTTACACTTAACCATTTCATTTACATCTGAAAGGGAAATGAGAAAGAAATTGTTTCTAAAATCTATCAAATTGTGTTTACATTTTCAGTACAAATAACAGCAACGCAGGAAACTCAGCTGTCTCCAAAACAAATCCCAAGGAGCGAACAGTATGCTGCACCACTTGCGAGGAGTTAGAGCAGAGCAGACTAGGACCACTCTGACCATAGGCAGTGCACACTACAATCATCTTGTAGATAACCTCAACCTCATTTTAACCTACTTAGGGCAGTACAAAAATCAGGGCAGCTTTAAGAGATGAGCTGGGTATACCCATCCAATGCTGATGCTGGGAAGGTACATGCAGCCCAATCAAAGTTGTATTAGAACCTAATCTTAACAACAGATGAAAATAGTTTGGGCTTTAGTACAAAAATGCTCAAATATCTGTCACTGCATCTGTTGCCATTCTGCAGTAAAAATATTATAGTTAAAATCAGCTGGATTTGTAGTTAAGAAAGGAAAAAGTCATTGCTGGTCTTCTCAAATTTCACATGGTGATATAAATGACCTGTCTTCTAATGGAAACAAGACTGTTATCTTGTTATTAGCAAGGCTCGCTCTGTCTCTGCATACTGCAGAGAGGTATTTTAACTTCAGCACTTAGGATTACATTGTGGAGGATTCTTTTTTATGGTATTTTTAATCATAAAAAGCAGAAGAGTTGATCTTTTGACATTAAATTTAACGTAACAATATGAGGAACACTGAACATCAGCTGTGTGGATAGCTAACATAAAATATGTACAACACATAAAATAAGTGGTTCACTGGCCATATGTCTAGCTATCTATCTCATGCAGGATATACTCTTACACAGAAATATTTCCTTTACGTATACAAATAATTTCATTATTTTCCCTCTTCAGCATTAAAAAAAATGAGAACTTAAAAGCAGAAGCTCATGCTATTAGTTTAAAAATTATAACAATTTTCCTAAAACAAACAAAAAAAGCCCCTTTGATTCATTTTCTGTGTTTTAGGCTTGTAAACCTCCACAGTGCTCTGAAGTCCAGTTTTCATAGTTACATGCAACACACCACAGAAGAAATCCTGGAAAAAAAAAAATTCAGTGTAGGAGGGAGAATGGATCCAAATGTTACATCAAGCATCAGGAAGAATTCAGAGAGGCAGACAGGGTAGGCAGGAGAGAATACCTTGTATTACAACCTACAACTATGCGAAAGGAGGTTGTAGTGAGGCAGGTGTTGGTCTCTGCTTCCAGGTAACTAGCTATAGGACAAGAGGCAATGGCCTGAAGTTGTGCCAGGGAAGGTTTAGACTGGATATTGGGAAAAATCTCTTTACTGAAATACTGGTCAGGCATTGGAACAGGCTGCCCAGGGAGGTGGTGGAGTCGCCATCCCTGAAGGTGTTCAAAAAAACATGTAGATGTGGCACTTCTAGATACGGTTTAGTAGGAATGGTGGTGTTGGGTGGATGGTTGGACTTGATGATCTTAGAGGTCTTTTCCAAACTTGATGATTCTATGATTCTATGATAAAGCAATACTGCCTGTTTGCTTTATCTTAACACAATTGAAATATGAGGTAGCAGGGCCCTCTGTCCTCTCTGAGCTCAGCAGAAGGCTGCTGACTGGAACCCTGACTGTCTTCATGGCTCTGTTGCAGACTCCAAATGCCCTGAGGAAGACCAGCAGCTACCCAGTAGTGACTACCACAGGAGCTGCATTGCGCTTCTGGGATAAGCAAAAACATGTTTGCTGTATCCCCACCATCAGTGTTTGGGTCGCTTAAGGAGACACAAACGGATCAGAATGACATTTGTTAAAAGCTGAGAAACCAACCAACCTGCTCGGTAGGGAAACTAATTAAGAAAAAATAATTACTTTTATCCCTTCCTTGAAACTCAAATCCAACAGATCTTCTCTACTAGGAGATTATTGTTATGTAGAATTTCCTGGCTGACAAAATGATTATGCCCATTGAGTGGCAGCCAGTGTCTGTCTTGAGGAATGCGCTGGACACTCAACTCTCCTTGGAGACCTCTTGTGTACCTTTGATGTTCCACTTCAAACCCTACCCAAGGACATGCAGTCTTGCAGAACCCAAAAAGGCCAAACTACCCGTCCTTCTCGCAGTGATTCCCTTCATCATCTCCTAATATTCTGTGTGCATTGAAACACAAAAATATGTTTTCAAGTGGGTCTTTGTTTTCTACGTTCTCCTCCTAGCCTCGGTTTGGAATGAGATCGCTGTTAGGAACCTGTAGCCTCTGAAGTGGAAGCATATCCTTCTCCCCGTCTCCTGAGATTTTCAAAAGCTAGAGCTGTGAGCTTATCCCAAGCCTCTGGACCTAGCCAAAATTTTGGAGCAGAAAATAAAACCGATAAACATATTAGCTAGCTCTCATCACATACGCAGTCTTTTCCCTAATACTTGTTCTCTTATTTTTTCGTTGCCAGACAAAATAGAAATCTGAACACAGGTTTCTAAGATTATGAGGACTTAAAAGAAATAACAGTGCTAATTACATATTAAGCAGCATTTTTGAAATTCTGAGGACAGTTCAAGTAATACCAATCTAATGGGGAGCATTACACGGCCACAAAATTAACATGAAACAAAGTTTTATAATTGGGTCTCCATCTACACACATTACTTCCAATATTAGAAGACAAAATTTGTAACTCAAACTGTCTTCCTTAGATGCATCTAAATTACTTTAAAGATGTTGTCATTTAAATTGCTCTAACGCAATTATTACAGATTGTCACTTGTATCACAAAAATAGAATTTTAATTGACTTTGGGATAGGTAGGGAAAGAAATGGTACTGCTGCCAAATTTTAGCCACTATTCTAGCCACTTAGATAACAAAGATATCATCTGCAACTTAGAGAATTTTATTTAATAAAAACAATAAATTAAACTAGAAAACTGATGTACTCGTAAAACTGAAGAGAAGCATGTCTGAGTGCCTTTGCACCCCAAATTATGTGTACTAACAAGCTATCAAAGGACTGTGGATGATTTTATTCTGGAAAAATATGCTTGCTCTGATCTGTTCTCTTAATCATCCTTGATTTTTCATGAAGAGCACTCTGTATAGTTTCAAAAGACAACTAAGGACTAAAAATATTCTGATAACAACAATGGAATAGAAGTACAGCATGGCTTTCATCCAAACCTTCATTATCTTGCTCCTATAGACGATTATCTAAAATTCTACGGAAACTATTTCTCCTTTTATTTGTGTTCAGTACAATAAATGTGTGCACTAACATACATTCGTGTGATGTGGACAGAGAAACATAGGGTGGCTGTAAAAATGAGAGAGGGTCTGATATCACTCCGAAGGCATCTCTGACCTAGGATCAGCTCAACCAGTTTAATCAGGACCATAGAACAGCTCTAGAAGGAGACATTCAGAGCCTGGCAGTGGTTTTGTGGCTCCCTCTTTAGCTAACATACTATTGTTCCTTAGAACTTGTCTTTATGGTGCTTTTGTATTTTCTAACTGGTAAGCAGAGATGATCATAAGCAGAAGAGATGTCAAGATATCAAGAAAAAGCAAGAAACTGGTATTAGCTGTAAAGCACAAGAACGTGTTACTTCATATCTAAATTCCTCAGTATCTTGACATAAAAATAAATTGTCTTGTATTTTGGAGCCAAGGATATTTAACATACTAACTCCAGGTCGTTGTGAAAAGAGGGGGAGAAAATTAAATCTGTAAAGCAAACATAAGTTATATTGATACTCTTCTTTTGTTTACCAGTAGTATTTAAAGTTTGTGTAAAAACATGCTGGGATATAAACTGGATAAATAGTCAGAAAAATAAAGAAAATTTGTAATTTCTGCTTATCAAATAATCTACACATCAGTTGCCAAAAGTCAAGCTAAAACACCTAAACATTTTTTCTTCGTATGCTTTTCTTTGACTTACCTTTTTCTGCAGTGTCTTCAGCTATACTCTCTAGGGGTATTTTCCACATTTTTCTCTAATTTCCACACACACCCCCTTTCCATAGGCTTGTGCAGGCTGCCGTGCCCTCCTGGTATGCCTTCTACGTGCTCTTCTTCAGCCTGGCCTCTAATATCAATCACAGGTATTAAGCAAAAGTCCAGACAAGAATGCATACTAAATTAATATGAATTTCTGATATGCTAGTTTATGAAGTATTTGGGGTTTTTTCCCAAAACCATCTGCTTGCCCTTTGAATTTAAATATACTTTTAAACAACATACAAAGTAAAGGCTACTTTTTCGGGTGAAAGTTTTCACAACAAACTTGTCTACCACACTTCTTGCAATGCTCTGGGATCTGCTGCACTTTTTATGCACTTCCACAATCCAACATGGTGACGGTTTGAAATCCCTTCTAAAGGCTGCTGCGGAGCAGCTAGAAGAATAGATCAACAGAGGTGTGACAAAAACAGACCAAGGCCATCCAAATACTTTTCAGACATCCGCTCCAAAAGTAGGAGCCTTCAGCGGCAGAAGATGATAAGGAAAGCATGCTGATCTGTTGGGTTGAAGCTGAAGCATCCCCCTGAAGCTGACTGGGCAGTTATTAAGCTCTTCAGAGTGTTTCTTTGGCACATAAAATAAGGGTGGATTATTGCATTTAAAGCCTTGCAAAGCACTTTTTTTAACTTCTTCACGCTTCCTGCTGCTGCTATCAGGCAGGACCTGGGGAAAACCGGCTGGGAGAGAATACGGAAACCAACGTGCTGTTCACGAAGGGCGAACAAGCTGCACTGAAACCAAACATTCGGATTTCCCTGGTGCGTTTGGAGCTTGGGGAGAGTGATCTCAGCAGTTTGGGAGTGGGCTGTGGGTGGCCCAGGAGCTCCCCACTGGGCAGCGGGGCTGGGACCAGGGCTGGGACTGGAATCGGGTCTGGGTCAGCCCCGCTCAGGAGCCATACGCAGCCCCAGTGCAGAGGGGCAGTGCCTCTCCAGGGCTGGCCTCACCAGCACCTGCAATCCCCTCGGCCTTAAGCACTCATTTCTTCGTGCAGAAAACTGCTTTTTTGGCTTTGCAGATTTTAAGGGAGAGGGGAAGGGTGGCCAAACAGGATGCCACTGTTTCTGTGTGAACACTCTACCGGGCAGCGATGCCCCAATCTGGAAAAGCCAGCTGGCTGCAGTGTCAGTAGCGGGAGAAGCCAGAGGGTCACACCAGTCTAGGCCAGTAGCAACTGGTCTGACAATGGCTTTATTGTCTGTGTGCAACCTGCTTCCCTGTGATGAACTGTGTAATCTCATCATATAGAGAATATCATGCCTGTTGGCATCTTAGATGTTGCCAGGATCAGTAATGGAGTGAGAAGGAATTGGGATTCCTCCTTCAGCTTGCTAATACTTTGATTTCTCATCTCCAGACCATGCAGTGCTTTCCAACCTCGCCAATACACACTAAAGTCATGAAACACCCACGCTGCCATCCTGCCTACACTGATGTTTCCTCAAATGCAGTTATGCTGCTGCAAAAACAATTTATTCCAGATCCCCGTGTGGCCTTTCAGGGTCAGAGTTAAAGCACATTGCTGGGGACAGGGCAAAGCTTGCCTTCACCTGTGTATCTCTGCTCTGAGGCTAGAGAACACATCAGGCTCTAGCACCGCTGTTGCGATGAAATGTACTGCTGGTACGTTCCAATTGGATTTTCTCACAGAACATTATGGTCTGTCCAGAGAACAACCTTCGTCTGAATTGCTAATTTGAGCACGGCACACATTTAGTTGCCCCATTTCTTTTTAAGATCCAAATTTCACTGGGTTCCACACTGCTCCTGTGTACTGTAATTTATCAAACCCAGCAATGCAGTCATGAAACTGTAACTAAAGATGTTGTTTCTTATGGCAACAAAGCGTCAGAGCAACTGATGTCTCATACAATTTTCTTCTCTTGTGGTGTCTTTACATGATATTTGGTTGATAATTAATTAGAAGATATGAATTATAATGTCTTTCCTCTCTAAGCAATGGTTCTACATGGATTCTAATCATAGTGCAGCACAGAGGCCAAAACTTTGCCTCACACACAGCTGAACAAGCTTAGGTTGTTACATCTAAGTCCTAATTCCTTTTCTGCATAAGTACAGATAGATGTTTTTAACATATTTAAATTTGCCTTAATTGTTTGAGTCCAGAGAAAATGGATTGTACTTTCTGCTTTGTTTTAGGCAATTCCAAGAAATGAATACGCACTAAGCTGTTTCTCTAGATACTGCAGACTTCTGTTAGCAGTCACAGTTATGAAGCACGTACAAATAACATTCCCTGGTGATGCAAAGACACCCCATGTTCTTTGCCACCGCCTGGTTTTATCCTGATATCCAAAGACAGATGAGGCTCCACCACGATCCTAGGTTGCAAACAGCCATCTAACTGCTCTATGTTACTGATTCCCACTGATATGAATCCCTTTGTAAGATGTGGAATCAATCCAAATTTACCTATCTCCAGATTGAGACTGCAGGAGGAAACCCAATTGCCTTTCCTTACCTTGCACTGAATACAGTAATGACTTCATATTTTCAATGCATCGCCTGGACATTGCTCTCTGCCCACGCAGCGCTATGGGCCTCAAAGACATCTGCATGTTTTATTAAAAATATATTTAGCAAAAAGAAATGAAAGAAAATGCAAAAATGCCTATATGATATCCACATGGGCAGCCTACTTAATGTTATTCTCTGACCATGTGTAGGAATGGATTTTAATTTACAGCCTCTTGTATTTCCTTTAAAGCAGAACTTTAACAATTATTTCATGGCTCTACTGCACATTATAAATAATTCCCAAGCTAATTCTTTTCCCATTAAAGTATTAGCTTTTTTACTCTGATTATATCCATCTTAAAATTTAAACACTGAAGTCAGATATTGTTTCTGTTACCTAATGAAGTGTGAAATGTTTTAAATGGAAGAATAAAGAAACAACATCCTTAAGTGCTTTCTGTAAATCTTGTGGGATTCAAAGTCTTTATCACCAATACACAATGGCTATTCAAAAACTCTCATACAATAAATGTCAATTCACAATGAAATGAAGTATCACTTCTGCAATGTTTGCAGAAATTTTCCTACATTTACGTGTTTTACTCAAGTGACAATGCTCCTGAAACTGTAGTTAGTTTTGGAAGTTGACACAAGTTAGTAAGGTGAAAGACAACCGCACACACACAAAGTCTTGGTCCATAGCTCTGGTCCTCTGAGTAACAGCACTGTCACCTCATAAAATCAACTTTTTTCTTCTCCTTTGCTAGACAACTATCGCATTGCAATAAATAGATCAGAAATTACTCCTATCTAATTTTGCTGATTACTACATTTGTATACTGTCTTCTGTAACTCAGCACAGCTCTTTAACTCCGAAGACTGACAGAGAAGACTTCCCAGACTGAGCTGATCATTAGGTCTTTCATACTTCAATATCTTACCTGCCAATTCAGGAAAATGGTGGACTACTGGCAAAAGGAGTAGAACAGAGTCGCCAGTTCTGCATGACTTCCCACATCATCCACGGTCACTAGAAAAAATAACACACTTGAGTCTTCCTAAACAACTAATCATGTTTCACAAGCTTTTATTTATATTCTAAATTGATATTAAATGTACCTAATTTATTTTTATGTAGTTTCATATATTTTTATTGCCATAAGCATTTTTTTCCTACCCTTTTTCCTATCTCATTAGTTCATGGAGTTTTGTTTTCAGGAGGAAAATGTAGAAATGCAGAAAGTTAAAATGTAAGTTCCATACAAAGTCTGGGATGGGTCCTATTATCTTGATCTGTTTATCTGCTCGGCTTTCCCAAGATATAAAAATCCTGCATCTCACCTCTGCTTTGTCAGTCATTCCTGTGCATGATACTGATCTCAGTGCCACGAGATCAATCTCTAACAATGTTACTTACTTTATGGAAATACCCTAGTATCTACAAGGGTGTACCTCAAACCAGAATCTGGCATATAGCTCATACTTTACCAGGTTTTTATTTTTATCTCATTTCAATTACAGACTCTTTTTTTTTTTTTCCTAGAACATCCCCAAAATTGTATTTTGGAATTGAAACTTTCAAGTTTTGATTGAGTGGATTTTTAAGTGAGAAAAATCCATTTGGATGCATTCTAGTTATAGCAAATGAAAATAAAATCTTTACTAAGTCAATAAAAAATTTATGTATGATTTTACTTCCACAGGCAGCATAAAAATTACTTCATGAAATTTATCACGTAAAGAATATTCACTTAAGTTCAAACTTTGTGACACAATTTTAAAATTTTGTGTGTAAAAAAGAGTTCGTTTACATGTCTTAAGAATATATTCCAAATTTAGGAAAAATACACACCCTCTGAACAATTAAAAAAAAATTCTGTGCTGTGTTTTCATTTTCTGATTCCTCTCCCCCATCACATTTTTTGGGGAAACATATGGGGACAGGGAAGAATTAGTATTGCTTCCGTGATGACTGATGTGTATAAATATTCATGAGTCAACACCTGGGGTTGGCTATTTTCCAAAAGCTGTATAACTGCTATTGCAGTTGTATCTATGGACTGTAAGATCTCATCTGAATTCATGAGACCTGTTATAAATTTTAAATATATATGAAGTGGTATTAAAGTCTAATGAAGAACAAGAATCCCATCTGCTACCTGCAATCTAGTAATGCCTGCGTAACACGACAGAGGGAAATCGTAATGTAACCAATGAAGATGGAAACTTGTTTATTAAAACTTTGAATTTGTTTCGATCATTCCTTCTAATCCCTGATGATAAAAATAATGATCCAAAATGGCTTCTTTCCAGATCTCTGTAGAGATCTTTGTGTTGGAACCCACTAAAAGTACTTAAATTCCCTAACAGCAGCCTATTTTATAGGCAACTTTGCTCATACATGAGACTGTCCTGAAGACGTTCTCTTATTTCTGTGGTCAAATTTAATTTAGGGTTTACAACTGAGTTTTGTGTCACAAGAATTGCAGGGACAAAAACGGTACTACTTTAACAGTTGTACTACCTGTAAAAATGCGAGAGTTTATTCATAATACTAAACAATGTATTTTTTCTCACTTGCCAATACTTTTCAGAAATTATTTTCCACAAACTTCCAGCAAGAGTTATTTCTGAGCTCAGACAAGGACTCAGCTCTCCAAAGTGTCTACCAGGAGGCTGTGAATACTAGGGATTTAGAACATGGTGGTATACCTTGCCTAGGGATAACAGGCCATCGTAATACACCTCTAAAGTGCATTTTTAATTGCTCTTTAAAATCAGATTTGTGGTGAAGGGAGGAGAAGGCAAAGTTTCTGCTGACAGCAGCAAGGCTAGTACTTCACAGTGTGCTGCCCCCAGTCCTGGGCACCAGCATCGCTCACTGTAATATGCAAAAGTACTATGGCCCAAAAAGTCTGACGAACCCACTCACAGAATATATGTAGTATAATGAGGTGTCACTACTGACTGTAACTTTACCTAATATCTAATTTACCAAGAAAATAATTTTTAAATGAGTTTTTATGAAACCTAGAGAGTAACTGAAGAAGATTGGCACACTGGTCAGCTGTGGGTTGAGAGAAGTCCCAGAAAAGCATGAAACCTCTGTTTTTGTATAGGGATATGCTAGAAGCATGCCATACTTTGCTGAAAATATTTGCATTTGCTACGGTGTACATCCATGACAGTATCCAGCAGCCTGACACTTGCACTCAAATCTATTTTCATTGCACAGTGCCAATGTGCTCCCTACACAGATGTCTGAACAGCACCAACGATCATATCTGACTTGCAGGGGCAGCAAATCTTGAGTTGCACGCAGGGTCAGACAGCACCCTCCAATGCCTCAGTCCAAAGGAATCACAAACCCAGAGCCGACTCGGAGTTCTATACACTAGCAAAGCTGTGCAATCTCTTTAAACTCCTTTGTCCCAGTATTCTTGGCCATCATTTCTGGTTATTTTCTTATGTTTGAACAAGACTAACTGTCCTTTTACTAATAATTCGTGCTGCCTGTAATAATTCTGACTCTGTAACAATGAACAGTCAGAAACTGAGAAAACATTGACAAAGTACTGTATTTTTAAATATATATAGATATATGTAGCAGAAAACAACATACGTTGGGGTTAAACTCTGGTTACTCATCATGCCAGATGACAACCAGTGTTTTAACCTGAGAGCTTCCTGACATCTCATTTTCCTCAGCTGTCTGTGCCCCTACACTTCCAAGTATAAATGGAAGAATCTGTCATATCACCAGAAAAAGAGTTGCTTGCTGGCTATTTCCATAGCCACTGAAGGCAAAGATATTAAAAAACTCTCAGGAAAGACTAGTTTATAGGAAATCATTGATGCAAGCTTTAGTGCTGTTCACAGAAAACTTACACACATTCACAGACAAGTGTTCGTTATTATTTATTAGATATAAATTAAAAGTAAAAACAGTCTAATAAGAATATTTACAGGATAAAATCTGCCACAGAAAGCACCAATGGAAAGATGATACAGGCTCCTATAGCTTCTAGGTAGCCTGCTCATTTGTGTCTTAGAAAGGACAGATTAGGACTTAAAGAAGAGCTTACACGCTAAGTGCTTAAATCACTTTTGAAGCGGAGCCACTTGAATCTGAGAGATAGAGCCCTCTCTCATCTGTGGACTTTATGGATTTGAGTTTTGTGCTTTGGTGGCTTGGAATTTTTTAATATTTTTTTTAAACACTATCAACATCCAAAGAACCCTCTGAATACTGGACAATCACATCATGTTGATGCATGATGCAAGACTTCACTTATAACTACAGCTTTGATTTTCTATAGTTTCTAAGCAGTCTTCTAAAGAAAACAAAACAAAAAACCCCACCCAAAACAAAAAAACCCAAACCAATCAAAAGGTAAATTGGTTTGTTCTTTCACAACTTGCAAGAAATTGCTAACTTGATGGTTTTTTAGGTCCTGCAGTCACCTAGGGAAAATGTTTGCAATAAGGTCTCTTAATAGCATTTAGACTATCAAAAAGTAGATGATAGAAAACCATTGGCAAAAGATTATCTTGGAATGATCAGATAATTTCAGGGTTAAGGGGAGTAAGTTCTCACCTCATTGCATGAAAACGTACTGCACTAAACTTTGTACAGTGAAACACCAATAGCCCAGCCTAAAGAGAACGGAACAAACAGAAGCATTTTCTTTGTGTATACCTAACCCCAAATCAATCTGAAATCTCCTATCAGTTCGCTGGGTGAGAACAAGCTCATTAATGGGCTATGACCAGATCTGTGCAGATTCATCAGCGTGGTCCCTGTTGAAGAGCGTGAAAACGCAGGGCTGAAATCCAGCCCTTGGCTGTCACAGTTTTCATAGGCAGGGTCAAGAATTTTCCCCTTTTCTCAAACCAAAGGAAAAAGAAGGTAACAGGGAGTTAGGACTTGAAATACTGATTTGATTGATTTCTTTCTTCCTTCCTTGCTGCCTTCCTCTGAAGAGGGGAAGAAGGAAACAAGAGCAGAAAGCTGTAATAAGATTACAGAAAGGTACGGAAAAGCTGGGGTAACAAGGACTTAGATGGACATACACTGATGACATCCACTATGTGGACTTCAGGAAGAAAAAGGATTTCAGTGCACCTTAAAAGTGGAATATCCTAATGAACTAAAAATCTTCTATTTTACCTACATACATCAGGCTCCTTCACTAAAGACATTTAGAAACTCTCAATATTGGCCTCTTGTGACTGCCTCCATCATGCACCATAATTAAAGAATTTCTATCTCCATGTCACTGAAAAATATGCAATCAACTAGAGCATTTCCCTTGGCAGATGCATTTAAATGCTCCAGTGGGGCCACGCACAGACTTCTACAACTTCCTTTCACCCTGCAGCTGCAGCAACAAGCAGAGTACGCCTCTCCAGAGGGAGGAAGAGGAGGCAGCAGCAAAGCTGACTTGTTACAACTGCTGTCACTTGCACACAAGAAAAATTTCTGCTCTGCTAATAGGAATCCGAGTGTTTTACAAAATGGCACAACAGATGCAGTGTGCTGATGAAAACGATGCAGACAGCGATGCTGCAAAAACTCTTCAGGCAGAAAGGCGGTTGTCACGTACCGGACATCTCACGCACACATTGCCACGGCAATGATTTTAGGGACGTTTGGCAGGCCCCTAAGCTAAACTCCTGCTCTTTCTGAAGTATTCCTTGGGGTTTTCACTTCCAGATGGAGAAACAATAGTGCTGAGTACATCATGTCATCTGCAGGATGACATCTTCCACAATGAAACACCCCCTGTCACTGAAATACAGTGCCAAGCATTGGGTGCGAGCCTAGTACATGAGGTGGAAATGGAAACCACAGCCTTCTGCTGCAGAAATGCAAGCCAATAGTTGAGTCGTCTCAAGACCTTCGCATAAATCCTTATGCGCTGCTTTTTACATTAGAAAATTGATAAATTGGTAAAAATGTGTCCTGCCAGGATCAAGTCATTTAGGTGGCAGGATGGGAGTGAAGAGAAAAACCGCAGAAGTAGATGTCCAGGTAGAGTTTTTGCACAGTATGCTCCTTATGCATGCCTGGAAGCATACAACACCATAATAAATCTTAATTAAAACTGAATGTAAAAAAATAATTCAAGATTAAAAATAAAAATCAATACTACTTGAAAAACATATCAAGACTTTACCCTGTCAAACAGGTTGCCAAAGGGCTGACTGGCCAAGAATTTGCTCATAGCTGATCTGTGCTAGACATACTGTTTAGCAGCATTATCTGATGTTACCTCATCTTCTGACTCCAGGTCTGCCTCATTTGTTAGGTCCTGTCCTTTAATCTCCAAATACAATAGCAATGTGATTGCCATTGATTTTGTGCTTTTCAGTGTCCAGGACAATGGGACTGCTCAACTACCTCAAAAAACTGAAACAAATTTCATGATGAGAAAGGAACGGCCAAAGTCACCAAGGAATTTTTTTTTTATCTTAAATTACTCTATAGCATCTCTAGCAGTATATGGAATTTTCAATACTATAGTTATAAAGTGTCCAAGATTTTCTTAAAGTAAAAAAGCATGGCATATTGAGGGAAAAAAATTCTCAGACGCATTTCATCCAGTTAAAATATTCAGGATTCATTCTAAACTGTATTAGTCCACTGTGATTTAAAATGTTAAATGCTTCATCAAATACTATCACACAGAAAGATTTCAGTAGCAAACTGAAAAAGGGCTTCCACAGCAGCATATAATCTTCTTAACTCTTAAAGAGGATCCCCAGTTTGACACTTGCTTGGCTTCCTGCAAGCAGCCTGTGTGTCTGGGATGCTTTATGCTTTTCAGACTCATTAGAAACTATATTATAGCTCGCTATAATGAAAGTGGAGCCTTCTCACTGCAACAAGCTTCACAAAGAGAAGAGGACATTTACAGAAAAAGAAATGAACTTTGACAGTCCTCTCCGCTTTTTCTTTGTTCAGTGTTAAATATTTGTGCATGTATGAAAACACACAGACCCAGTTCCTTCTGCTGCCTAAGCCAGCCGTGAAGTTGTAATTCTGTATTTGCAACATTACTCTTTTCATCTGGAATCGATCGCCATTTCACAAAATCAGCAGCTTAGAATTGTTCTGTAGAACAAATCAAGAGGAAAAAGGATCCAATCCTGTGTGACACTAGATGCTGAGTCTGAGAGTAAAAGGCCTTGGAATAATAACTGTGTAAAGTGTTTAAGCTCATGGTAGTAAAATTCCATGAACCAAAAGACGAATGCAAAGAAAAATAATTTTGTGCAAGAGGAAAAAAGTTCTTTCCAAACAGAAAAACAGATGACCACTCCACCAAGAATTATTTTATACATATATATAATTTTTGTACATGTACATATCCACACACATGCATGCGCATACACCCTCCCCATAAACTGTATCCCAAATCATTGCTCAGAAGTATTTTTAATTCCATTTTGGAATGAAATAGTGATTAAGCCCTGGTTGGGGAGAGGAATATGAGGAACTGCTATAGAATTTTAAATTGTGTGGAGCTGCAACCTGAAAGGAGATCAAATTCCTTTCAGTCTTTGCTTAAGAAACAGCCCTGGTACTTGTGGCATGCCAAATTAAAAAAACACAGTAGGTTAAAATTAGATTGATATTGATTGAGTACATACAGAAATTTCCCAGTATAATTTGGTTATGTAGGAGAGCGCCTCTTGACTAAGAGACAAATGCAAGGTTTGCACCTTCATCTTCACTTGCCGGGAAATTAGAGGGACAGAAATTAACACCTGAAGTCTAGGATCCAAAAAAGTTGGTCTTACAAAGGGTGCCGTAGTGGTCTGTCTCAGTTCAGGAGACTGACTGCTCAGTCCTCTGAGAGTGGAGCTATGAAGCCGCCCCAAGCAGGTGTGCATCCGATGTCTGATAGGCAAATTGTCCCTTAACATCATTCTGTGGTTCTATCCTATGTAATTCTGAGTGCGCTTGATATTAGATTACCTCGCATGGATAGTGACAGAGGAAACACCTGCTTCCTGTGATGGCTAGATACTACTGCTTAAAGAGCACTTTATGTCAAAAATAGATAAAACATTGAAATAAAAGCCTTTCTGCTATCAAAGGTTTTGGCAGTGTAATATAGAAGACACAGCCAGTGCCGAACAGGGACTGCGGCTGCAAAAACACGAGGAAGTCTGCTTTAAGGAGACTTCCATTAGGAAAAAGTTTTGCATGTCCAGAGACAGCTAATGACAAATTATAAAAATCTGATTTAAGCAGAAACAGGTACTCACTCTCCCTGAAGCACTTTCCCCTTTGGCACATTTTTTCCTGCAGGCTCAAGAGATACCAGACAAACATCTGTCCAGATCTTTAACAATACATAGGGTATAGTTAATGCAAAGATAACGGGGACGTAAAACATGCAGTTACTATCTCAGCTGGTGGGAGGCTTTCAGGACAAGAAGATTTGCATCTGACAGCATGAAGACTTGTGATGACAAGCCAGTGCAATAAAATACTCTGTTAGAATAGCAGCTAACCTCTTGCAAAAGTGATGATGTGTATTATAAAATTAAACAGATAGAGGAAACTACGGCAAAAGGAAGAATTAAATGCTTTTGTAACCCTGCTTATACAGCAACTTTATTCTTTCAGAAGCTTTGTGTAAATAGCAGAATGACCTCAACTCTTTAAAATAAACAGCTGCAGTGGCATGGACAACAATGAGAAAGGGATAATTAACCTGTTGACAACACAGCAATAAATTAAAAAAACATTCAAGTCAGCTAATTTAAAAACTGTAAATAGAGGACATGGTCTCAGGAGCATGCTGGAGGTTGTTACAGTATAGAGTCACACATGAATGATAGAAATATGACGTCTTCTGCCAAGAGGAGATAAGGATCATTCTTGTCAAATAAATGGCACCTTGAGCCCCCAGAGAAAAGGAAAATGAAACCACTATTCACAGAGAGCACTAAAAATTGAGGCACAAACCTGCAGTGCACCTGCATCTGCGGATATATTCACCATCCTTCCAAGAGATGCACGCAGGAATACAATGCTGGTCAGCAATTTTCAAGGGACAGTTGTAATAAAAAATAAGAAAAAAATTGTGTCTTTGTTTTCCCATTTGATTTCAAAAGCAAAAGTATGTAATGGGTGAAATCCACTGTCATTGAAGTCAAAAGCAAGCCTCCTACGGATTTCAAAGCAAGCTTAATTTCACCTAGAGATTTCATAAAAAATACACATAATGAAATCGGAAAATTCCTTACTGTTTAATTATTCTTAGTCCTAATCTATTACCACTACCTTGCACAACTTTCCCCAATATTAGTTCTAGCCCATAGAATTCTTGGCATTGTCACTGTAGTCATTAAGACAGCAAACTTGAATATTTGTTTCCATCAGTGATGATCCATTCTGATCTTAAGTAAAAGTGGTCAAAAATTAGCAATAGAGATAAAAAGATGTGTCCTGAGTATATTCTGTCGGTGAAGAGAAGCGAACAGTGCCATCAGAATCACAACTGAAATAAAAACCCATCTGCTTGCTCAGGTTTTATCACAATATATCTGCATTCTTGGTGATTTTTTACAGTCCCCCTCTTCTACTACCAACCTTGCATTTTCATGGCTGGAAAGCAAATTATTTCTCTTTTCGGAGGAGCTCACATTCTTTGCTGGTGATATCCAAGATCATGCTCTGCCACACACAGAGCCTGCAAGACTTCACTGACTTGATCAACACACAACACTTCCAGTGGAACGGCATAAGTAATCCTTTAACTGCAAATCTTGTCAAAGGCAAAAATGAAATAACTGTGTGAATCCTTCACAGGCAGTGGATCAAGCCATTATCCTCATCCACAGACCACCATATAGACCCTCTGTTAGCACAGCCCACTTGTGCAGCTCTGTTTTTGACCTTTGAACTGTGGCACCACGTTGTTTCAAACCAGAAAGTAGAGTGCCTTTACCAAATCATTGCCAACACAATCTACAGCAGCAATACGAGAAACCCTAAGAAAAGCCTTAAATAACTACAGGAAAAACTTAGAAAAGTGTGATCATTGCACACAGTCATGCAATTACAGGCTACGTTTATAATTTAAGATTTACAGATTTATAGCGCAAAATTGTAGCATTGTGCAATATGATTTACATATGTATGAAACTCCTGAGATCTATAAAATTAAAAACAAGTTTCTAGGTCGTTTTCTTTTTTCTTAATAACCAATGAAGTTACAAAAGCATTACTAGCATCTCTAAAATGAAATTAAGATTTTCACTTTAAATATGGGAATATTTAAGAAGAGATGACTGTACTTATGGTAGTTAATGCGTAACCCAGTCAAATTCTCCTTCTAAAAGATCAGCTTGAACCCCAGATGTACTGGGATCAGATCCCACTCAGGAGAAAGCAAAATGGGGGAAAAAGTGAAGCAAAGAGCATTCAGACTTAAAAAAAAATTGAAAAAATAATAAATGGAGAGACTGAAGTGTGAGGAAAAAAAGAAGGAGGGAGAAACAGCATTTTGCCAAAACGTACAATATTCTTACTCAACCTGAATTCTGGTACAGCTGATGCAAAGTCTCCTTTGCTGTATGTGGGCTTTCCAGTGAGCCCAGTAAAAACATAGAGAGTGGTTTTGAACTAGTTAGCATTTTAGGATTCATCCATCCCAACACATAGCTGGGTAAACTTGACTTTAAAATGAACTTACCTTTGGAGGATAAGGTGGGGTGGGGCAGGGTAGAGAGAGAGAGAGAAGGCAGGAGGGGGAATAATCACTACAGAAAATAAGAAAAAGGTTCAAGAGCTTTAGGTAGGCTTGAGAGTGATTCACAAAACCTGTTACCACTGCAGAAATTGCATCTGAGCACCACTGTCTCAAGAACAAGTTGAAGAATTGTGAGGATTGCAATAAGGCAGGTATTCTTCCTCTTATAAAATGCTGAAATCTGAAGCTAAAATGGTCTGTTCAAATCACAGATATTGACGTCCGTTACCCCACTGCTTGTGACAAGTCACAAGGAAGAAGTTAACTGAGACTCCAATATGTTCAGTTTCAAGTTTCTGGTAAGTTCTCTCAGTTATTCTTTACTTTGAAAGTGAACTGGCCTTCATGAGTATCTGGACACAAGGAGCAACACCTCACAGAAGAGCAAATGACACATTAAAAACCCCCTTACTATTAAAACTTAGAGTTACAAAAATTTTCCTGTGATCACTTTTGCACATAAACAGAGACGCTCCTGCTATTACTCATAACACAAATTAAAGTACACAGATAGGTCTTTAATACCAATTACTAGTTATTTCACTGGCAAGTTACAAAAAAACCACATGGATTTTAAATCATAAATCATTATAAATCCAAAATCTCCTATTCAGAGTGGGTATCATTCTCTTTTCTTCCAATCAGCTGTTTTCTTATTATCTGTTTTTCCTGCTGTTTCTCCTACTGCTCTGTGAATGTAAGTACAGCTTTATTCCCACCTGATGTAGTTAAATTTACTCATGCCACATTCGAGATAGACAGATCAAATAATATATGTTAGCAGAGTTCAGTCATCTAAGCTGATAACAGCAGTGATTTCACATGGCCCAGATCACGGTGATGTTAAAGAAGAACAATGTCCAGAGACTGTGAACAGCGTGATGACAGATATTTTTCTGCACAAATCACAAAGAAACAAAACCACGCAGAACTTATGAGTATCTGGAAGAAAGAGAGTGAATGATTCACGGCTAGACATGTCACAGTTGCAAGATCATGGTGCGGACAAGCTTACTTCCAGTGACTATCACGCCTGGACGCGGTCCTGTGCAGCCTGCTCTAGGTGACCCTGCTTAGGCAGGGGGGTTGGACTAGATGACCCACAGAGGTCCCTTCCAACTCCTAACGTACTGTGATGCTGTAAATGCTGTTTTTGCTTAATCTTGATCTGCGCCACGTGTTCATCTTTCTGCTCAGCCTAACACTAGACACAAAGCCAAGACACACCGGTTCTCTAAACAGATGCTGAGATCAGGTTGCCAACGGTATACCAACATGGGCCAAAGGCACCGTGCAGCTGCGGTGCCCAGAGAAGCAGGGAAGGGAGGAAGCCCACTGTGCTCAGCCCCCCCAGCACCACTCGCCACGCCGCTGACCAGATTAGCGGGTGCTCACGCACTTAAACATGGCTGCAAGGGCGTTAGAGGCCCTCCATGGCTGGGTGAGGAATGCAGTTCAGTCACACAGTCATTTGGACACACCCATTTTCACTGCTTTTCACTTTCTGAACAGCTGCCTGTTTTCTGCTTAGGTATTTCACATTGTTACATTAATGGCTTTGGTTAGCTTGCACGTGCTGCTCCCAAGGCAGATATAAAATGAGGGCTGAGGCTCATAGCTGTTGGCATCCTATATCTCAAGACATCTGATACATTCCTCCCACAGACAGACTTTCCGTGCTCTAGCTAAGCCAAGTTTGTTAAGCTTCATAGCCAAGCTAAAAAGAGAAGGAAAAATTCTCTTTTTTTCCAGGTATAACGTGGTTTTCAGCTTATGGCTTAATAGTCTCTTCCTTCCGAAACAGCCCCATATGCACACAGCAGCTGTTTGTTTAGTGTTCCTGGTGGGAAGCCATGCTGCGCAGCCCTTGGGTCCAGCCCCAAGCTGGGTGTCAAAGGAGAAGCTGCTGCTGGGGAAGCCCAGCACGTGGTGGGCTCTGGAAACAGCCAAGCCAGGGGCAGAATCAGCCACTGCCTCCCATCATCTGATCAACCTCTCTCTCTGTTACCTCAGCCTCCTGGTCTCTAATGACAGCATAAATGCTGACAGAAGCAAGCAGAAGATTATTTTTTTTATCCATCAATAAATAATAACACTTCACCCACCAGTCCCTGTGTAGTGCCTAGGAGAGAACGAGGAAATGAAATGGGAATCTATGTTCTACAATTAAAGCTCCATGTGAACTATTCACTTTTCTCCTCCCCATCAGAAATCTATTTTGAGTAATAGGCATTTCAGATGCATTTCCAATCGTTGTGTTTATCACATAACACACATCTCTGAAGCGGGAGATGAATTGCAGTAACATAATAAACAGTTCATAGGAATGAATGTACGCATTACAGTTTTGTAGCTCTCCCGTGAATTGACTGTATTCCTGTAAGCCTTGGTTTAAAAACAAGTAGCATGATTAGAGTGGAAGACAATACAGTCCCTATATGATTTAAACATAGTTCTGAAATATTAACATTACTCCATACACTTCCTTCCCCCAGTGTTTTTCCTTAGTGAGCAGATTTGGACCAGGTGGATTACCTGGTTTAACTGAGATTTTACTTCAAGCTGTTGTCAGCAAAGGCAGAAAATGCACAGGGCAACATTATCACACAAAAGAGGTAATGCCCACTCATTGTAATGGCCAGTTAGTGCAGCAAGACTACCCACTTCCATGGCAATCATATTGTACCTGGCTAATTAGTCATATGTATAGGTGTCATCTTGGCTTTTGCTACTTGATTTACTTAGATATATACATAGCGTGTATGAAGGGACCATCAGAGGAAAACAGGAAAGCAGAAGATAAATATTGTTTTCTGTTATAACTCACATTAGCATCACACAATTTGTTTGTGTGTGTGTTTGAGATATATCAGAGGCATCAAAAGTGGAGAGAGACAAAAAAAAAAGAATGGTTTAATGCATTAAAAAGGCGAAAAAAGAGACAACAGAATCAAGAAATAATAGGTCTAATTTCATTGTATTATGTCAATTATGTCAGTTGTCTTCCCTTCACATGTAACCCTTCACAGGGAGTCTTTTGCAGCTGTAAAAGTCTTTGGCAAATACTGTTGTCTTTCTAGCACAGAGGATCCATAAGATGCAGCATCCCTGTCTCAGTTTCACACATTTCCTGAATCATCAGATGAAAAGAACAAAACATTAAAAAAGTGTGAATTCTACCATCATAAAAAAAATCACAGGACCTCTAATGCTACAATTCTTATAGCTGCAACGGTTGCTGCTGTCTGCTGACATTTTCAATAGAAAAGGACAATAAAAAGAGAGCTTTATGTGGCTTAGGTGCAGTTTCCTTTTTAGATTTAGGCATGAAGCTTTTCAGTCCTTTCTCATTTCTGTAGAAATAGTATGTTCTAAAGATTGACTATTGGAATACAATGCAGGCCAAGACTATTTGTGTTTCCGAAGTTCCACAATCCCATGCTGACGGTAAAGCCATGCAGAAACAGTAAAGTTAAATAGAGCTTACTGCAAACACAGGAAATATTTTTGGATTTTATTATCTATACCTGTGAGGGTTTGTACCAGAAAACTACTGCTAGGAAAAGACACAAAATTGCTGATCTATCATAGCACTTGAATTGTGTTAGTTCATGAAATGTGTTTGGTAACCATGGGTACTAAACAATTTCATAAGGACTTCACATAATCTAGGAACTATAAATAGGTTTGGAAACAAAATAGGAGCTTAACTGCAGTATCCATGGGTTGAGAAGCACAATATTCTTTGTAACATAATTCATTTCTAAGTGTTCCAACAAGCATTTGTAAGGTATTTATGACAATACTATCATCTCTTTTTTTCCATATTTCTTATTTTCTAGCCTACCCTCCCCATCCTCTTTTGACTCAATCAAGCTGAGCCTGTGTAATAATGAACAGGGGAGTAATCATAAGCTCTCACTCAATTTATTTAAATTTTAGAGGAAAGAGTGCAGAATAATGTGTACTAGCCAACGTTAAGAAAAATTAACCATGTGAACTATATATGGAGTATTAGTCAAGAAGCTGAGAGAACTACAGCTAAAACAGAATTATAAGTATTTCTTCAATGCTGTAACTTTATTTTTTAAAAAAAACCCACCTTTCTTGTGCTTACCTCAAAAAAAAAAAAAAAAAAGGTAGAAGAACTGAATATCTCTTGAAGAAAAATGGATAAATATAGTAAGCAGTTCCCTACCTGAACTGTGGAGGACTCAACGTACAGGTAACTCAGTTAACCAAATAATTTAAGTCACAGTCTAAACTGCTTCAAAACAAAGCTAACAATAAATTAGGTCCAGTATTGCAGCTTCTGAAGAGAGCTTAGAAATTCATGATAAAACAGAGAACTCCGTTTCAACAGAAGAGGAGCTGCTATAATTATAACTTCCATTCATATTTTAGCATCCCCCTTCATCACCCATACCTCTCCTTTCATTGCCTGTGCTTTGAGAGAAAAAAACACTTGTAGATTTTTGGGGAGATATTTCTAGGGTAAACAGAAAAAAAAAAGCAATAGCTTGTTTCAGGATTACTCAGACACCTCAGAATGAAGACACTTCAGCCTCACAAGTTGGATTTGTTGTCAATTTTGTGAACTTTTCTGATGAGCTGTTTACATTGGAGTGGCTTACTCGTATATTTATTCAGCCTTCTTTTCCTGCAGTATTAGAAAAAGCTATGTGAGTATATATTTTCTATAAATGAACTCCCATTCAATCACCGGTATCTCTAACTTAGTTTTAAGACATGCTTCAAATCTGAACTAGCCAGCCTAGTAGGCTCTGTGGCACTATATTCAAACTCTGCTGAGAATCAAAGTAATAATGCAGTGGGACTGCAACCACTAGCCACAGTTCAAGTTAGCATAATTCATCATCTGTTAATCAAATCCCTCTTGTCTCCAAGGCTGTGGCTAGACTGGGTGAAACAACTGGCAGCAACGCTTGTGGTGAAGACAAAGGCTGGGAGCACACCAAGCCAAATCCAAGCAAACGCTCCAGCAGTTTTTCCTCTGTCAAACTAATTCATGGTTGCTCAGTTTTTAATGGGAAAGTCTTAATGAATTTAACACAAACGGCTCTTTGTCTAAAGGCTAACTAGCATATGGATTTATACTTATATAGCTGGAGCTAATTACAGATTTTTTTCATGCTTTTTGGCTACCCTTATCATTAAAGTGGAAAAATATGTACAATACAACATTAAGGCAAAGAAATGTTTCTCTCGTCCTAGCAAGAAGCCCCAGTCATTAGATTTCTCATTTTAAAATAAAATTCACCAGTAATCTTTGCCAGCACTGTCTGGCCACAATCAGCTGCTTAGCTAATAGCTAAGCATTTTAATTGTCTAAAGAAGATTTTCATTACTTACCTCTGAGTATTTGAAAAGTTTGAGCTCTTGAGGGTTTACTTCCACCATACACGCAGAGAGACAGACCGGAGGATGTCCCGGGCAGCTCAGGGGACCCAAGAGATGCACTGGGGCTCTCCGACCTCAGCACACCAGCTCCCAGCCCAGCTGGCAGGTCTGCAGAGATCCCCGGCCCAGCAGTCCAAAGAAATAACACTCCTGCTGGGCAGGGCTCTGCTGAGGGAGAGCGGGGCTTTGCGAGGAGGCACACAATATGAGATCTGAGACGAAGGAGAAGACCAGGAGGACTGCTGCCATCCCACCCTGGAGGTGACCAGGTCATTCCCCAGCAGTTTTAGTGCTTTCCCATATGTGCCTGGGACTGCACTTCGGATCACTAGACAGAATTTTTTTTTACGCATGAATATCTTCGTGATCATACAAAGAAAACTTAAGTGAATAAAGATGTTAAAACAAAACTTCTCTTTTTCTCAGCTTATTCTAAAATTATGCTTGCGTTTGTATTCCTTAGTAGGCATCCTCATGGTCAAGCCTGACATTCAAGCTAATACTGTTGTCTAATCAGTGTCAGGAGTGAAGGCCGGTGTACAGAGTGTTCTAACTTGCATATCGTTCAGCAGGAACGTGTCCATTTAGGCATCAATTTAGTTACACTGGAAAAAATTTAAAACTGTACCTTGTTTTGGTTTTTCAGTATTCCCTAGAGAAAGAAATCCAGGCCAATTATCCAACTAGATAGTAGTTTCTCCAGTGAGGGTTAGAAACTTAATGCAACTGTAAATTAGGCTTTCCTTGAAGAAGGCAAGGAAATGTCATTAATTAATATTATTTGCAGGTGTGGCCACCCACCAAAATGGTTGGCTGCCAGGCATTTTGCTTCTTGTAAGTCTAAAAGTCAAAGACCCATCACAAAGCACAAAGATGACCAAATTTTTGTCAGCTTCTAAACAGAAGTAAACCAGGATATAATTTATGTACATAACGTGCTTGTCAAGGTAAAGGACATATACCTACCTACCTGATGGTGAGTATATATATGTCCATATGCAGGGATACAACGTGCGTTTTATCCTTGTGTTACTAATTCCCTTTTCAGACATTAATTCTAAGAATTATCAGTTTCCATAAATGCCAGAGGAAATTGAAAGTACAGTAGAAATGAGTACCTCTTCAGTTCAAGCCATTTTCTTTTCTTCAGAAGTTATACTGAAATCTTTCTGTAAGATTTACCCTGGCTGAAATAAAGCCTAGAATGCTTGTTAGTTGCTAAAATGAAGTAACAGATTTTGCCCTTTCGCTAGTTCTTCAACAAGAGTAGACTGCAAAAATAAAAAGTAAGAACAGTTTTACTTCATCTAAACATGGTGTATAGGACAGAAATGCCAATTATACAAAGAATATATGATGATTTGCATACTAGACCTGTATCGGTTAAGATGAAAAATAGGGCACCATTATCATCACTCTTACTGAAGGAGATCTAGTTCATGGAAGAAAATTTATAGACAGATTAAGAGACTATCTTAAGAAATATTTAAAACAAATAAGCACTAATTACTAGAGAAGAGGATTGTAAATTCTTAAATACTTTTCCCTAAATCCGTATTACTAATAATATCCAAACACTCCAGTTATTTCTTCATCACAAACATATTTTGGTCTCATAATAAACCAAGAATGCTCTCAATTTGTAATTTGCTCAGCACCTTTGAAATCTTGAAAGAGATTCTGAAAAACCTGTGAAAGTCCATTATGGAATATACATCTTAACATGGCCTTATCAAGCAAGCCAGCTGTTGGAGAAACTGAAGCCTCCTGCTCCAACAGCAATAAATATTCATTCTGTGGAGTCCTGCAAATGTGTATGGTAGTCAACATAGAACAAAGTCATCAACAATCAGAGATTAAGAAAAAGCTTAATTTGCATCCATTAAATTAATTTCTTTGATCAGCATTATCTAATGGAAAGGCATTTGAAAGTAAATGGTTTAGGGCTAACATCTGGGCCAAATCGCTCTCTGTCAGATTTAGTGGGACATTTAAAGAAATTCACAAAATAGTAAGATTCATCTTCCTATCAAACCCTGGCTCGTTTTTCCTTGCCTGAGGTTAGGCTGACATGCATCTCCCACCAGCACCTTCCATAGGCTTACGCACCAGCATAATCTTCCTGTGAAATTCAGTTTTGGAAAAAAGTCTGTCCAGCCACCATGTTCACCTCACAGATGCCCTGTATTTTAATGTTTATGTTAACCTTAAAGCACACGTGATCTTATGGAAGACACTACGCATACAATTTTTTCACCTCCACATTCCCATCAAAAGATACCATTCCTTCTTTCCATTTTTAGAGACAAAACCAGTGCTCTGCAATTTTGTATTTTAATGGAAATAAGCTGACCAGCTCTTTTCCGAAATTAAACAAACCGGTTTAAGTTCAGATTTAAGGTTTCAATGTTTTGAGATAACTGATCTTCATTTTGTGTATGAGGAAAATAAAACCTATATTTGTCTTATTAATTTTATTAAAAACTAAACTAATAACACTAAAAATTAGTTTCATATTTCATAATTTTTCGCTTTCTCCCCTATCCTGAAGTTGCTCATAGGAATTATTAGTGTCTTCTGTGTGAAGGGCAGAAGAAAGAGGAGACAAGATGTCACTGAAAATCCAGGAATAAAACCTCGTAACACCAATGTACTTTTAAAAGGCAGGCATTCTTTATTGCAGCGCTGGATGCACAGGGGATAATTCCACCAAACGTGCATACCTTATACCTTTTCCGTGCAGTTTATATAGATCAAAAATATGCATATTCATTAGGTTTCCCAATCCACCTATACATATGCATAACCTATCCCTCTTATATTAAAATCAGTTCCAAGAAGTCATTTTCATAGACTCCTCCTAGCAGCGCTTGCGCAGTGCCTCCTAGTGGTGGTCGTTGGGGGTCCCAAGATGAAGGCTCATCCTCTTCATCACAGTGTTCGCTCATCGACCTTTGTTTCTGCGCAAACTCAATTCTCTTCTGGCTCCCATCCACACGGTAGGGTCGTCTTGACCGATTCTAGGTGACTTCCAGCCCCTATCAAAAACTAACCCCTTTGTATGGAGATGCAAGACTCTCTGCTTCAGTTAATTTACACAATAGATAGGTACTATAAATGCACCTACAACCATTAGGTAATGCTATTTCTATTAAAAATCCCCTTCACTACTATTTTTAACATTAACGGTTACCTAGAGACTAGACCCTCTGTTCTGAGCCCTAATGTCCAGATGGGTAGGGCTGTACAAGGGACATAGCAGCATTGTTCATGTTTATGGTTAACTGATTCTATCTCCCTGGTTACAAAGACATTGTGGATTCTGCCACTGACAGCCTCTTTGATTTGACAGGCTGCGTCACTACTCCACACCTCGGAATACCATGCCTCATACAACAACATTCAATATTTGCAAAGTGCTTAGAGCCTTCTGCTAATGGACGTTCAAAGAAGAAACAGACAAGTAAAGCTAGGGAGCACAGGTTTTGGCCAGACTTTCGGTGACTTCTAGGAAGAAGGTGATAATCTGTTAGGTAGGAAGAGAGCGTGTTATAAGGACATTAGATAGACCTCCGTGTACGTAACTAGCACGACTTTCGTTACACAATAGTCTCCTCTTAGCTTTAGATGCCTAGCTCTCAATCAACCACAATATTTCATTTTCAGACCAGATTTAAAACTGTCACGTACTTCACAGGTATTGCAAAAGTCAAAGCAATACAGGCAGAGATTTACTCAGAGCTGTTGTTAATACTGTTTAAGTAGCAAGGGCAGTTAGTAACTGCAGATTTTAAGGTTACCTTCAAAATATGAATTACTATGAAATCTAAATGTTGTTTAAAAGGAAATACACAGTTTACAGACAGCCAAGTAAGCACACCTTCCAGTATAGTGTCATCAAAATCTGTATTTCACAGAACTAAGCTGCAAAATGAAAGCAAAGAGGTTCTTAGTTCTTGCTTGGATAGACTTTCAAAGCATTACATACAAGGCAGTAAGCTGTGTGGAAAGCTTATATTTTCTATGAAAATTCAAACACAGAAAGAGCTATCCTTCTCCATGTTATCATCCTCAGGGTCTGTTTTACGTTTTCCAAGGGACAAGCACAAATTCCACCACTGCTCTATTAAATTCCTGCTGCAAGGATGAATAGCTTGAAGGCTGAAGCCGCCTACTGTTACTGTGGTTACCAAAGTTTCCTACCCACTGAATCATGTTCCAGTCTGGATATTTCAAGCTTGTCTTACTGGTAACAGTGTTTTCTTTCCTCTTTGCTGTTACTCAAACACAGAAGTATTTTGTACCTTTAGAACAGTCTTTGACTTCCATCCTCTGGCTGGTGTCCCAGGATCCACCCCGTCTTCACTGGCTGTTCATTCCAGGTGCTTTCGTTTACTCTGTCCCATTCCAAAATTCCAAACTCTACAGCACAACTGGTTCTTGCAGTGGAAGGGAATGATTTATCAAGCAGAGACACGAAGCATCTTCCAGCCATACATCCCGATGTGTGATTGCCTTCCCTGCAGGAACTATGTAACAGAGCAGTCTGAGACACTGAACAAGTACAGATTCGCCTTACAAAAGCTGCTCTGCAGGGGTAGTGATTTAAAGAAGCACCAGACATCCTAAACACAGATAATCAGCTCCGAAATGGGCACAGTCTTTGTGCTTCTAGAAAGCTGTCTGGTGAGCAACACCACCAGCAGCAGGACATCGCTGCTTCTATGCACTGTTTCGATAGTAAGACAGACCATTTTTTTATAGAAATCAAATTGGCAGCTTTAATCCAGGGTAAATGTGTGGTTGGACCAAACTACAAAGTTACTGATCTAAAAGCATATAATAAGGGTCATTCCTACGTTACATTTCTACCTAGATTGTAGTGGAACTTGTAGAGCAAGATATTGATGATATCAAATGGCCTCTTTGATACTGTACATGCTTTGCAATTGTTTACTTTTTAAAAATGCACTGCCAATCCCACTAGGAAACACACAAAAATATTTATCTAGTATAAAAGTGCAACAACTTGCCGAGATAAAAGTGTTCAAAAAGCAGACCTTTGTTTGCATTTCCGCTAGTCTTTTTTTCTCCATGGTGTATGAAGCATTTTCTTTGGTTCCTTTAGAATTAGCTACAAATGTATTGAGTGAAACAAACCTTTGAATCTTGACAGCACTTAATTAAACCCATCTTATTCTTCTTTAATTTTAAAAAAGCTGTCCTTGGGGCAGGGTAGGGGAAGACAAGAATAGCTGAAGAATCAATGAATGACCTAGGGCATTAATCAAACCCAAACTGGAGGGCTATAAAGACTCTCTGAGGAGTTACTAAACACCAATTTGCAAGTTCTAATGTAAGAATGAAGAAAATACCCTTACAATTTCCTAATACTCATGTCCTTGGGCAACAGCAAAATTCAGAAACAAAAATGTGTACCTAGTAAATTAAAAAGACTAGGGTGTTTTGAAGAATAAAATGTTGATACTTTTGTGTATTTTCCAAGAAAACTTACAAATCATAGGAGGGACTTTCCTGAAAATTACTTTTCATCGACTTCGTCTGCCGTGTTTTACTGGGCTTTTGTTATGAAGCTATGTCAAGTTCAAATAAGAAGAATGTCATGGAAGCAGTCTAGGGATACAATATGTATTTGAATGCTTGAATCAATTTATCAGTTAATGAAGCCATTAGAACTATGCAAATAGTTCATTTTTTCACAGATATATGAATATTAGAAAAGAAAATAATTGTAAAATAAATATATAATAATTTTTTATGTATTTTTTTTATTTTCCATTTTGAGCAGTATTTTTACTTTTAAATTTAAGGTTTTAAACCCACAAGATTTTCTTTAAATGTTTTGCTTAAATTAATTCGAAGGAAATTATTTGACTGCGGGTTATTTAATTTGGCAGGGCTCAAATAATTTTAACTATCTTAATGTAAAAACCTATGTAGATCAACTTCAGTGGTGTAAGCAGGGCTCAGCAAAGTGCATTTCTGAGTTGGGATAACAAAAACCAGAAACCCCACTAATTTTGGAGCTCCATAAGGAATTCATTTTCTCCACAAAATTAGAGATCACTGAAAACAGAAGTAAACTGGGGAATTGCTGAAGTCCTCTGTTTCCAGGACAGCTGTTACTATACAAGATGTACCTAGGTGATAAACTCCCAGGAAACTTTGATTTTATAAGTTAGGACCTTCAGGGTCCATGCTATATATATAAATTAATTAGGTCTATGTATTGTGACAAAAGATTGGCCTCTTTCTGCCTGCTGTTGACTGGCAACACAGACAGTTCTCACCACCAGAGAGCCATTGAGAAATGAGTGCGTGAACGTTTTTAGGAACATATCACAGAACATCCTGGAGCTTCAGGGTCCGTGCCTGACACCCAGAATGTCCAAGAATGCCATTCTCAAGCAGGGAGAGATGAGAAGCCTCTTTGGTGACAAGGCCGCTGCCCATCTGCCCACTGACAATCGGAGCTATTTATGGCCTTACAGCACAGGCCCCCAAAATCACCACGACTTTTCGAAACCGTGGCCTGGCAAATTTCTCTAAGCCTGTCCTTCCATGTCATGTGCTGTTAGATTTTTGTTATAATGTTAAAATAACTCTGTCATTTCCCTTGAATAACTTCTACTGTAATTTGTAATACTGAGATGATGGGCAACAGACACAAAGACTGGTCCAAGTCAGCAAAAGCAGCTGATGAACTGAGTGGGACAGTTACAGAAATGTACCGTGTAACAATTGTGCAAACACAAAGGGACTTTTTGAGGATTTTTAAACTGCAAAAGCAACAAAGCACAAGATGAAGCGAGATCTGATGGGGAAATTATGCAGCTGTCGGTATGCTAAAAGATGAGTTCAGGAGGAGCTCACCCTACCTACCCTTCAGCCCTTTAGAAGATATAAAGAGCTATAAATTTAAAAATGACATAGAAGAATCAGTAAGACTCAATAGCAATGCCAAGAATTTGGCAGACCTAACCCACCTTTCCCAGTTTTCCTAATAACGTGTTGATTAGATGTACACTGTAGTCAAAAAAATAACTGTCTAATGAAAACTAATGCTTTGTGATATTGTATCTGCCACTGTATATTATTTCATGTTGCTAAACCATGGTGTTTAAGGTGACATTAGCAGCAGACTGATTTAATTTCTGTTTAAAAGGAAAATATACAATTTTAATTCCATTTATTTTTGCAGTGCCTTTTGAGCTCAGCTCTTACAGAAAGGAAGTCAGACATTTGGATAAATGAACCAGGTTGATTGAATATTGATAAGCCAATTTTTAATTTATCAAGGTTATGTAGAGGTGCTAACCTGACGCTGCATACTAACAAGAAATATCAACACACTAAGTGATGTGCACAGTGAAATATTTCTTTGGGGAAATAGCTCTGGGTGGACTGGGATTATTAAAATTAGAACCTTGCAATGAGCATAGAAAGTGACTTCCTAAGGGGAAATTAAAAGCAGGTGAGAAGAGTGACTGAGAGATTGAGATGAATAGGTGACAAATTTTATACTTTTCACAGACTGCAATGTAAAACCCACATCAAATCAGTACGGATGAGAGAGAAAGAGACCTGCCTTTCTGAGAAGTACAGTTAACTTGGCACAAGAAATGCTAATGCTTCACTTCTCTGAATTTTCAAAGCAAGCCAGGTAATCATTACAGACGGTACAATGCACTCTCCACATTGTCTTTTGTAGGGGGCTGCCAAGCCTTGCAGATTTTTGACAATGTCCAAACAACTGAGAAGGAGCAAGTGAGTATTATTCTTCAATCTTGGGAATTCAGGAAAGAGCACTGTGCATTGTAGCAAGAATAATGCCAGATGAATATGTAAGATTTCGGAAAAAGAGCAAGGATTCCTCTCTTGACTCGTAGAAGAAATTTATTAAAAAGACATTTTATAGCAGTGCTGGACCAATATCAGATGTTTGCATCTTTTCATTAGAGATAAATAATTAGAATACTTCATTTCATAGATTTATCAATAGATTAAAAGTAACGTGAGGCTCAAGTGTACATCGGTATGGGCAGGAAATACAAGAAATTACACTTTTCTTCAGGATTTCTTCCTCCTGTGAAGCTAAAAGTACTGACGTTTTACTTAAGAACTTTTTTGTGCTTTAGCTTCTGCTCACTCACTACCTCAGCAGTAAGCAACGTAACTGTGGCACCTTACACGTCTGGACTGATCCCAGCCAGGACAGTCACAGCTAGCGGTGTCTCAACATTGACTGCTGGTAGCATCTCACTAAGTATGAATGTTCTACCATAGCTGTATTAAAATCTGATTTCACATATGACTTCCCTTACTGCTGTCCTGCATGAAAGAAAAGTCTCTGATGTAAATTTGCTTTGTCAATACTAATTTTTATATAATTTCCTGCTCTGCAAGACCTTACTTTCTGTAATCTTTCGTCTGTACCCATAAAAGTGTGGGGCATATGGATTGAGATAGCATTCCTCTTGACCTGGACCACAATGGACTCCTGTCTTCAATTCTTCAAACACTTTTTACTAATATTCTCTCAAAGTTTCATAGTTTGTGACAGAGTAATGCTGTAGCTGTTTTATGCTTCAGTCAGACACAAAAAAATGTTTTTACAGCATTTTCCCCCAACTAGGAATACAACTGGGTAGACTCTAAAGAATCTATGGATCTCCTTATCACTTATATCATCCTAGTAGTGTGCTTTTCATCTGTGCATTATGCTACATGCTCCTGTCATTTTTCTCCTGTATGAGATCAATTACTCCCTAGTTTGACGCACATGCAGTACTTCAGGGTTTTGTTGATTCTTCACTGATATGTAATATCTCCAAACTTTGTTAACTTCGTTTGTGTTTCATTAGGGATATCCCATTTGCCTTTCAAAGGAAAATTCTTTTACTCCCCATACATATGCCCTTGGTGAGTTTGGAGTTGAATTTTCTCATTCATGACTTCACAAATGGTCACAATCTGGCACAGGTGACACTATTACCTGCTCATGTTTTGTCCTCCTTAGGACAACTTAACACCATCACCACTTGCAAAAGCTGCTTTCACCACCCCCCCCCCCCC